>Ga0070668_100000239_pt1 | contig 36109 bp, 37 predicted proteins | sample KBSS43metaG_FD_64661 | JGI IMG/M metagenome (GOLD analysis project Ga0070668, IMG submission 64661) | Switchgrass rhizosphere microbial communities from Kellogg Biological Station, Michigan, USA - KBS S4-3 metaG | ecosystem: Host-associated > Plants > Roots > Rhizosphere > Soil ...
TACTCGCGGCTGCTGCGCGAGCGGATCATCTTCGTGACCGGCCAGGTCGAGGATCATATGGCCTCGCTGATCACTGCGCAGCTGTTGTTCCTGGAATCGGAGAATCCGAAAAAGGATATCTTCATGTACATCAACTCGCCGGGTGGCGTGGTGACGGCCGGTCTCGCGATCCACGACACGATGCAATATATTCGCCCGCGCGTCGGCACCGTCTGCATCGGTCAGGCGGCGTCGATGGGCAGCTTTCTGCTTGCCGCTGGGGAGCCGGGCATGCGGGTCGCCCTCACCAACAGCCGCATCATGATCCACCAGCCATCGGGCGGCGCGCAGGGCATGGCGGCCGACATCGAGATTCAGGCTCGCGAAATCCTGCGCATGCGCCACCGCCTGAATTCGCTCTATTCCAAATACACGAAACAGCCGATCGAGGCGATCGAGACGGCTATGGACCGCGATAAGTTCCTCGAAGCCGACGAGGCCAAGGCATTCGGGTTGATCGACGAGGTGTTCGACAAGCGTCCGAGCCCCGCCGATGAGGCCATGGCCGCCTGATGCGCTCCCTCTCTCGATCGGGAGAGAGGCTTTTCGCTAAGTGGCGCCCAACTCTACCGATGCCGATCGGGGGTCCGCCTGTGCTGCCCAGCACAGCCATTGCGGTGGGAAAGGTGCACCCCATATCGATCGGAACCGTGCGACCGATCATTGCTTCTTAAGGAGGTTGTGGGATTGGGCGGTACATGTTTAGGATGCGTTTGATCCCAAGCGGAGTCAGGATCTGAGTTTATGACCAAGTTGACCGGCGGCGACTCGAAGAGCACGCTCTACTGCTCCTTCTGCGGCAAGTCGCAGCATGAGGTCCGCAAGCTTATTGCCGGGCCGACGGTTTTCATTTGTGACGAATGTGTCGAACTTTGCAACGACATCATCCGCGAAGAGACCAAGGGTGCGCTCGCCAGCAAGAAGGACGGCGGGGTTCCAACGCCGCACGAGATCTGCGAGCATCTCGATCAATATGTGATCGGACAGGCCAAGGCCAAGCGGGTGCTCTCGGTTGCGGTCCACAACCATTATAAGCGGCTCAATCACGGCGCCAAGGGCGCTGATGTCGAGCTTGCAAAGTCGAATATCCTGCTGGTCGGTCCGACCGGTTCGGGCAAGACGCTGCTTGCCCAGACGATGGCTCGGCTGCTCGACGTGCCGTTCACCATGGCGGACGCGACCACCCTCACCGAGGCCGGTTATGTCGGCGAGGACGTTGAGAATATCATTCTGAAGCTGCTCCAGGCGTCGGACTATAATGTCGAGCGAGCGCAGCGCGGTATCGTCTATATCGACGAGATCGACAAGATCAGCCGCAAGGCCGACAATCCGTCCATCACCCGCGACGTCTCCGGCGAGGGAGTCCAGCAGGCGCTGCTCAAGCTGATGGAAGGCACCACCGCGAGCGTTCCGCCCCAGGGGGGGCGTAAGCATCCGCAGCAGGAGTTTCTGCAGGTCGACACGACCAACATCCTGTTCATCTGCGGCGGCGCATTTGCGGGGCTGGAAAAGATCATCGGTGATCGTCTCCAGGGCAAGTCGATCGGCTTCGGCGCCTATGTCGCCGCGCCCGAGGAGCGTCGCACAGGTGAGACGCTCCAGCAGTGCGAGCCGGAAGATCTGCTGAAATTTGGCCTGATCCCTGAATTTGTCGGTCGTCTTCCCGTCATCGCGACGCTCATGGACCTCGACGAATCGGCGCTGGTCGAGATTCTCACCGCGCCTAAGAACGCCTTGGTCAAACAATATCAGAAGCTGTTCGAGATGGAGGGGGTCAAGCTTGGCTTTACCGACGACGCCCTCGTCGCGATTGCTCGCCGTGCGATTACCCGCAAGACCGGCGCGCGGGGCCTGCGGTCAATCCTTGAGGGGCTGTTGCTCGACACGATGTTCGACCTGCCGTCGATGGACGGCGTCGACGAGATCATGATCGACAAGGACGTCGTCGAGGGGCGCAAGGATCCGGTTCGGGTTTTCTCCAAGAAAAGCAAAGAGAAGGCTGGCGGCGACGCCGCCTGATCCTCTGCACATCAGCTGCGAAAAGGCCGCCGGTGTCATCCGGCGGCCTTTATGTTTGATGCCCCTGCGTTCGGCAAGGGGGCGGCGGTTCCGGGTCGGACGTCCGGTGCGATGCCGAGCCGGGGGACCACGTCACCTGATGCCCAGCGCCCGCGCCGCCTCGTCGAACCGCGCAAGATTGGCGGGATCACCCGCGAAGATTGTCTTCGCCCGGGAGAGCGCCTCTTTCGCCCCGCTCATGTCCTTCAGTACCACGCGTGATCGCATCAGCATGATCCAACGATCAGGGTCACGCGGGTTGGCCTCGAGGCGGGCGGCGAGCTGGGCGACCATCCCCCGCGCCATCTCGTCCTGCTCGCTCGGCGGAATCGCGCTGGCGGCCTTGAGATCGGCGGACGTGGGGCCCGGGATGCCCGAGGTGGCGACGCTGCTCCCGCTCCCCGGCGATTGGGACATGGCTGGGGACGGCATGGATGGCGCGGGCATACGGCCAGCCAAGTCGATCTTGTTGACGGCGGCGACCTCGGTGATGATCTTGCGGACCGAATCTTCCCATGGTGCCCCCGGCGGACTGTCCTTGAGGATCTGAATCCAGTCGTTGACCGCGCCACGATGATCGCCGTCGCGGTCCCGCTTCACCGCCATGAAATATCGGGCGCGGAAATCCCTCGCATCGATTGCCAACGCCTTTTTGAACGAGCGTTCCGCTTCGGGGGTGACGCCCCCCGGGCCGGCGAGAAGCTGAACCTCGCCCAATGCCGACCAGATTTCAGCGTTGGTAGAGTCGAGCGCGGCGGCTCGCGAATATGCTGCCACCGCGTCCGGATATCGGCCGACGCTATAATAAGAGAGGCCAAGGAGCTGCCATCCCCGCGCATCGTCCGGATTGGCGCGCAGCTTTTGTTCGAGTTTGCCGATCATCGAGCCGACATCGCCGACGGGCTGTGCGGTGCGGGGGAGGGAAGCCGCTTCGTGCCCTCCATCCGCTGCGCGCGGACGCAGCGCCGCGAGCGCGACCGCCGCGACAGCGATCAGCGCCGCCAGCAGCAGCGCGATCCTTGCGAACGGTACTGACATGCCCTTGCGCCCGGGGTCTTCAGTTGTCACAATTTTCTCCGGTTTAGAACTCGATAGGCTTTGATCCCGTAACGCAACGAAAGTCTAGCAGAACGCGTCGAAGCTGTTAGACTAATGTCGGGCAGCTTCGAATTCCCCAAATCTCGCAGGGGGATGAGAGCTTTGGTGTCACAATCTGGTCGCTTTCCGGCGGCGACGAAGCGGGGCAGGGGGAAACAGTGGCAGATAGCTACCGGATCGCCATCGTTGGCTCAGGGCCGGCGGGGATCAGTGCCGCGGCGCATGCGGCCGAGCTCGGGCTTTCGCACGTCCTTCTCGAGAAGACCGACCATCTTTCCGATACGATCTATAAGTATCAGAAAGGCAAGCACGTCATGGCGACGCCGAACCAGCTGGTGCTGCGGTCTGACATCGATTTCGATGCCGGGAAGCGCGAGGCGGTCCTCGGCATGTGGGACAGCCAGACCGCGGCGCGCAAGGTAAACGTCCGACTGAACAGCGATGTCAAGGCGATCACCGGGCAGAAGGGCGCCTTCACGCTGACGCTTGCCGACAAGACCGAGATCAAGGCCGAAACGATCATCCTGGCGATCGGAACGCAGGGTAATCCCAACCTGCTGCGCGTTCCCGGCGCAGACGCTGGCTATCTGCAGCTACAATATCAGCTCGACGATCCCGGCGAATATGTCGACGAGCATATCCTAGTGGTCGGCGCCGGCGACGCCGGCATCGAAAATGCGCTCGGTCTGGCGCAGGACGCGGCGCAAGCCAATGTCGTCACGATCATCAACCGCACGGCGGATTTCAGCCGGGCCAAGGGCGCCAACGTCAAGCTGTTGATGCAGGCGCGCGACGAGGGTCGGATAAACGTCGTCACCGATTCCTCGCCCAACCGTATTGAGCCCGGCCATGTCGTGCTCGACACGCGCGATGGCGAGGCCCGTATCAAGTGCGACCGTATCATCGCCCGGATGGGCTCGGCCGCGCCGCGCAAGTTCATCGAGGAATGCGGGATCGAGTTCACCAGCCCGGATCGCGAGGCTTTCCCGAGGCTTTCACCGCAATTCGAGTCGACCAATCCAGGCATCTATGTGATTGGCGCGCTGGCCGGCTATCCGCTGATCAAGCACTGCATGAATCAGGGCTACGACGTCGTCGAGTTCATAAACGGCAATACCACGCTGAAACCCGCCGACGAGCCGATCCTGGAAAGCAAGTTCGTCAACCTGCCCTATAGGAGGTCGGTCGACGAGTGGCTCGAGTTCATCCGGACAGGAGTTCAGATCCTCAACGATCTATCGCCGCTCCAGATGCGGGAGTTCATGCTCGACTCGGACGTTCGCTACTTCGGCAAGAACGAGATCATCTTCGAGAAGAATGCTCCTGGTTCGTCGCTGTTCTGCATCGCCCAGGGTTCGGTCGACATTCCGCTCCCGGACGGCCGTTCGACCGGTATCGTGATTCCCGAGGGGTCGATATTCGGTGAGGTCGGCCTCGTCTCCGGGCGTCGCCGCGGTTCCACGATCCGTTCGATCTCAGATACGATAGTCGTCGAAATTCCCCGCAACGCCATCCTCAAGCTGATGGCATCGGTGCCGGGTGTGAAGCGCGCCGTCACCCGCATCTCCACCGAACGTCAGCTGCTGCAGATGTGGCAGTCGGGCCTGCAGTCGACGGACTTGGCCGAGCTGATCGAAACTGCCGAGATCAAGGCGGTGCGCGCCGGCGAGGCGATCTTTAAGGAAGGCGAGGAAGGCACCGACATCTATGTGATCCGTTCCGGATCGGTTGTCGTCGAAAAGTCGATCGGCGGAAAGCCGATCTTTTTGTCCTATGTGCCCGCCGGCAATTATGTCGGCGAACTCGAGCTGTTCGACAACGGCATCCGCAAGCAGACCGTCCGCGCCGCCGTCAAGTCCGAGGTCATCAAGCTCGATGGGCCAGCATTCAAGCGCCTCCTCCAGGCCCAGCCGCAATTCTTCACCAAGGCGAAAGCATCGATGGGGGAGCGCGAGGACCTCGCCTCCTTCATCGAGGCGAAGAAGGACAGCTTCGCGACCGTGGTCGATATGTATTCGTCCGTGGCGAACTTCCTCGTCGACAATGGCGTCGGCGAAGCGACCGACGTGTTGCTGATCGACGAAAATCTCTGCGTCGGCTGCGACAATTGCGAGAAAGCCTGCGCCGACAGCCATGAAGGCATATCGCGGCTCGACAGGGAGGCTGGCCGAACCTTCGCCCATCTCCATGTCCCAACGAGCTGCCGGCATTGCGAGCATCCGCACTGCATGGCCGATTGCCCGCCGACGGCGATCCACCGCGGCCAGGATGGTGAGGTCTATATAGACGACAGCTGCATCGGTTGCGGCAATTGCCAACGTAATTGCCCCTACGGCGTGATCCGCATGGAGAAGGAGCCACCGAAGAAGCCCTCCTTATGGAAATGGTTCCTGTTCGGAGTCGGACCGGGACCGGGCGAGCCGAACCATGACTGGGCTTATGCCAATGCAGCGCCAGGGGTCGAAAAGGCCAAGCGCGCGGTCAAGTGCGACATGTGCTCCGGCATCGAGGGCGGGCCGAGCTGCGTGCGTGCTTGCCCGACGGGCGCGGCGATCCGCGTCGCTCCCGAGGAATTTCTGACGGTCGCCCGGCTGCAGCGGGACGACGCCTGATGGCCAGCAAGTCGATGCGGCAGGCGACCCAGGGTCGCGAGCGTGCTTCCGAGCATGAGGGGTTCCTCCGTTATCAAAGCTATAAGTGGCTTAAGATCGCGCTGCTCATCGCGCTGATGACCACCCTCATCTACGCGTTCAACGATGTGAAGCCGAAGCCCAACGGCGGCACGATTTACGGGTACACAACCGGAACCATCGGGGTCCTGCTGATCCTGTGGTTGACGATGCTGGGGGTTCGCAAACGGGCGATCGCCCCCGGCCGCTGGTCGCTGAAAAGTTGGACCTCGGCCCATGTCTATCTCGGGCTCGCGCTGGTCGTGATCGGGTCGCTTCACACCGGTTTCGATCTCGGCTGGAACATCCACACCCTGGCCTATGTGCTGATGCTGCTCGTTATCGGGTCCGGTGTCTTCGGTATCGCCGCCTATGCCTCCCTGCCGCAGGCCTTGTCCGCCAACCGGGGCGAAACCACGCAGATCCAAATGCTCGACAATGTGCGGATGCTGGATCGTATGCTTAATGAGGCCGCGCAACCCTTGCCAGCCGATCAGGCTGCGATCGTGCAGATGGCTCTCCATGATGACCCCTTCGGTGGCGGACTGATTTCCCGGCTGACGGGCCGTTATCCGAAGTGCGGTACACGGGCCGCGCTCGAGGCGGTCCGCGCGCATCACATTCGGGAGGAGGGCGTGGCTGACCCGCTCGATCATGTCGAAGTCCTGCTCGAACGGAGACGATCCTCGCTGGCGCGCATTCGGAAACATCTGCGGTTGAAGGCGCTGTTGGAGATATGGCTCTACGTTCACGTCCCGTTGACCTTCGCGCTGATCGCTGCGCTGTTCGTGCACATCGTCAGCGTCTTCTATTATTGGTGAGGGCGAACCGATGAGCTTCATCGTTCGGACGGTCGCCAGGACCGCAGACGGCCGGGACATCGTTCGTCCGAAAAGCTTCGATAAAGCGGAGCTTTCGATTGGACGAAGCCCGTCCTGCGACATCCATCTTCCCGATCTTGCCGTCACGCTGGATCACGCGGTAATCCGCGCAGCACCCGGTGGTTATGTCGAGATTGCAGCTACGGCGGGACTGCCTTTCGTCGTTGACGGGAAGTCGACCGAGCATGCGAGGGTCAGCGTCTCGGACGGCGCGATCGTGCGGATCGGCAGCCATGCGCTGGCAATCGAGGCGGGTGAGGGCGAGGACAAGCGCTCGACGATCGTCACGGTCGAACGGGTCGGCGCTATATCCAATGCCTCCGAGGAGAAGGAAGAGGCCAGGGTCTTCTCACTCGCGGCGGTTCTACCCAGCAAGCGAGTGCTTGCTTGGGCGGGAGTGCTGCTGGTGCTGGCGATATTCCTCGCCTGGCCGCTGCTGTCGATCAACCTCCAGCCCACCGACCAGACCCGCAAGGTTGCCTTCCACGCCGACGAGTTGTGGACGTCGGGCAAACTCTCGCAGGTGCATGCTGGCCTGGAGAATAATTGTCAGGCCTGCCATGTGAAGGCGGGCGAGTCCGTCCGGGACACGGCGTGCGCGGCTTGTCACAAGACTGTTCATGATCATGCCCAACCAAAGCTGCTCATGCAGGCAAAGGGATCATCCGGCTTCATCACCGGTACGAAGCATTTGGTCGGGGGCATCTTCGGCATCGCACCCGGCCGCTGCGTCGAATGCCACACCGAACACCAAGGCAGGACGCAGATGCCGGTCACCGACCAGAAGTTCTGCACCAATTGCCACCTGGACATGAGCAGCCGGATCCGGACCACGCTGAAGGACGTAGGCGACTTCGACGTCGACCAACATCCGCAGTTCGCGCCAACCATCCGGGTGATGGGCGGCGATGGCCTGCCCACGTTCCGGCGCGTGTCGCTCGACGCCAATCCGAAGGAAAGCAGCGGCCTCAAATTCCCGCACGACATGCATCTTTCGACAACGAACGGCGTCGCGCAAATGGCTCGGACGCTCGGCAAGGGCGATGGTTATGGCGAACCGCTGCAATGCGCTAATTGTCATACCCGCGAGACGTCGGGTTCAACATTCGTCGCGGTCAACATGGAGCGGGCCTGCAGCGCCTGCCATTCGCTCGCCTTCGATCAGATCGGCGGCACCATCCGAACGCTTCGCCACGGCGATCCGGCCCAGGTTGCAGCCGATATCCGCGCATTCTACCGCGCCGGGGTAACCCGGCCGGGCGTGTTCACGGGGATGGAGCGGCGGCGGCCGGGAGACTTCGCAACCGCGCGGGCGCGGATTGACTATGCCCAGACGACAGCGATGCGCATCGGCAATGCCGATCAGGCGATACGCGCCGTGTTCTCGAAGGGCGGCGCCTGCTTCGATTGTCACATCGTGCGGCCGACGGGAAATCCCGTCACGCCGTTCAGCGTCGTGCCTCCACAGCTCGCCGATCGCTATCTGCGCAAGGGCTGGTTCGACCACGCCAAGCATGAGACCGAGAGCTGCACGAGCTGTCACGCGGTGAGGAGCTCCCATTTCGCCAGCGACGTCAATCTGCCGAAGATCGTCAAATGCCAGGAATGCCATGGCGGGCAGGATGCGCGGAAAGCGGTGCCGTCAAGCTGCGCGATGTGTCATGATTACCACCGAACCGACTTTGCGCCCTTGCTGGTGCGCAACAGCCGCGTTCGTGGTAAGGAAGGGGAATTTATCGGCGTTAAAGCGTTGAAGGAGGCGGGAAGCGGTATCTAGGGAGTTTACCGTATTTTAGAACCCGGTGTGCAATAGGTCACAACGCCGGGTTTTGGTTCATGGTCAACTCGAACTGGGGAGTCGTGTCGAACCTTACGGTTGGACCGGCGGTTTAAAGGACCGACGTCATGCTGATTGCGCAGTTGACCGATCTGCACATCGGTTTCGATTTCGACGATCCCGACGAACTCAACGTTCGGCGCGTGACCGCGGCTATCGCCTATGTCAAAAATCTGACGGTAAAACCCGATATGCTCATGCTGACCGGGGATCTTACCGACCATGGCGATTTCGCGAGTTACCGCCGTCTTCGCGATCTGATCGCCGACTGCCCCTTCCCGGTCCATCTCGTTGTCGGCAATCATGACGATCGTGTCGCGATTTCCAAGATTTTCCCCGATCTCGAGCTGAACGACGGTTTCGTCCAATATGTGATCGATCGTGACGAGGTCCGCATCATCGTCCTCGATACTCTCGATGCCGGCCACCATGGTGGTGCCTTCTGCCAACGCCGGGCCAGCTGGCTGCGTGCTCGTCTCGCGGAGGTGCCCGGCAAGCCGGTGATGATCGTGCTTCACCATCCGCCAATCGAAACCGGTATTCCTTGGATGACCGCCAATCCCGCCGAAGCGTGGGTCGACGCACTCGATCGTGCCATCGGCGATCGGCCGAACGTCACGATGATTGCCGGCCATATCCATCGTTCGATAACGACTAATTGGCGAGGCCGCATTCTTGCAGTCGCCCCTTCGACCGCTCCGCAGGTCGCACTCGAACTCGCCCCGATCGATCCCGCTGTCCCCGACGAGCGTCCGATGATCGTCGCTGAGCAGCCCGGCGTCGCCCTCCATCTCTGGACCGGTCAGTCTTTTGTGACCCACCATGCCCAGGTAGGATCGCCGGACGTGCTGGCGCGTTACGACCGGAACCTCCAACCTTTGGTCAAGGCATTGGCCGAAGAACATTCGACGATCGAGCGCGGCGCCGCCGCCGCCTGAGTCGGCCTACGGAGGCTCGCTGTGCCCCGCCGAACCAAGCTCCACGACGTATTGGCGGCCCCGTTGCTCCAAGTCGTTGCTGTCGCATCGCTATTTGCGGAATACTGGCGGTCGCCTTGCCGATGGTCGCTGGCAAAATGTCGCCGAAATTGTTTCGGTGAGCTTACCTTCCTCGCTCTCGTGCGTTAGGTGGACATAAGCCAACAGAAGGTTGAGGAATGTCCCAGCTCATTGATGATGGAGAAGCCAGTCGCGGGGGCGGTCCCGCGAAACTGCCGGTGCCGACCGAGGTCCAGGATGCCATTCGAACGCTGATCCGCTGGTCGGGTGACGATCCCGACCGCGAGGGGCTGCTGGATACGCCGGCGCGGGTCGGCCGCGCATGGAAGGAATATTGCGTGGGATATAGTGAGGATCCTGCGCTCCACCTCAGCCGCACATTCGAGGAAGTGGGCGGCTATGACGAGATCGTTCTCTTGAAGGATATTCCGTTCCAGTCGCATTGCGAGCATCATATGGCACCGATTATCGGCCATGCGCACATTGCTTACCTGCCCAATCGTCGCGTCGTCGGCATTTCGAAGCTCGCACGTGTCCTCCACGGCTTCGCGCGCCGGCTCCAGATTCAGGAACGGCTCACCGCGGAGATTGCGGACTGTATCTGGACGAACCTCGAGCCGGTAGGCGTCGCCGTGGTCATTCACGCGTCGCACTCCTGCATGACCGCGCGCGGCGTCCGAACACCTGGGGTGGGTATGACGACCAGCCGGATGATGGGCGTCTTCCGCGACGACGATCGGAGCCGTAAGGAGGTGCTGAGCCTCATGGGGCTCGGTTGACCGGAGCATGATCATGGTTCGACATTCGTTAGCCTTAACCCTGCTGGCTTTCTCCGGGCTCGCGCTGGCGGCAACGCCGACGACGCAGCCAGTCCCCGCCACGAAGTCCACCGTCGCCAAGGCGCCGCTTCCGCTCGCCCCCGGCCCGCGCCGTATCGCCCTGTCTCCCGAAGGACGAACGATCGCTCAAAAGATATTGGGCACGCCCGATCCGCGCACCGCTCAAATCCAGAAGGATGCCGCGGTGTCGCGCCAGGAGATCGCTCGGATTGTCGCGTCCCCGGTCATCGACCTCGATAAATTCGAGCTCGCGCTTCGGCGGGACGAAGCGCTGACGACAGAAATGCTGGCGGTCAAGAACGATCGGATGCTGACATTGCTGCGCGCTCTTCCGCCGGCGGACCGCAAGGCGTTCCTCGACACGCTGGTCAATCCTTCCCGGCCCCAGAACACGCCCACGACGCCTGCGCCTTGAGCGGGCCATCGCTCGTCTGGTTTCGTCAGGACCTCAGGCTCGAGGACCAGCCGGCGGTTGCGGCGGCGACGGCCGGAGGTTCGTGGATTGGTGTTTATGTGCTCGACGATGACGCGCCGGGAGGTTGGGCACTCGGGAGTGCGCAGCGCTGGTGGCTTCATTACAGTCTGAAGGCGCTGGCCGAAGCGCTTGAAGACAGAGGCGGATGCCTTATCCTGCGCCGCGGCGACAGCGCGGCGCACATCGTCGACGTCGCGCGCGCAGTGTCCACGGATAATGTTCATGCTCTTCGCCACTATGAACCTTGGTGGCAGGCAGCGGAGCAGGCAGTGGCCGATCGATTGGATCTGCGGCTCTACGATGGGCGCCAGCTCGCGGCGCCTGGCTCGGTACGTACCGCCGCAGGTGGGCGCTACCGCATGTTCACACCCTTCTCGCGTGCTTTGAACCAGCAAATGCCCCCCGGCGCCGCGCTGGCCGCACCTCGCTCGATTTCCGTCCCCTCAGTCCGACCAGCTAGTGAACAGCTCGAAAAATGGGGCTTGTTGCCGCATGCGCCGAACTGGGCAGGCGGCTTTGACGTCTGGAGGCCGGGCGAAACCGGTGCGCACGAGGCGCTCGAGAATTTCATGGACGTCTTGAAAGACTATGCTTTTGCCCGCGATCGGCCGGCGCTGGAGGGCACCTCGCGATTGTCAGCGCATCTCCATTTCGGGGAGATTTCGGCTGCGGCGCTGTGGAGACGCGCATCGAAGCGGAAAGGCGCCGAGCCGTGGCTTCGTCAATTGGCTTGGCGCGACTTTTGCGCCAACATCATCGATATTATGCCCGACTACGCGAATGCCAACGGCCGACCGCTCTACGATAAGCTTGCCTGGCGCAAGGGAGCGTCAGCCGATCGCGACTTCCACGCCTGGACAAGAGGATTGACCGGCTATCCGATCGTTGATGCGGGAATGCGTCAACTCTGGGCGACTGGCTTCATGCACAATCGCGTTCGGATGATCGCGGCCTCTTTCCTCATCAAACATCTGCTGATCGACTGGCGACGAGGCGAGCGCTGGTTCTGGGATACGTTGATCGACGCCGACTATGGCAACAACAGCGTGAATTGGCAGTGGGTAGCCGGCACCGGCATAGACTCCAACCCGTTCGGACGGATCATGGCGCCGCTTGTGCAGTCGGCGAAATTTGACTCGGCCAACTATATCCGGCGATGGGTTCGGGAACTTGCCGAAGTCGACGACGCGAAAATTCACGACCCTCATGCGACAGGCGCGGCCACCCGAGGCTACCCCCCGCCGATCATAGGGCATCGTGCCGCGCGGGAGCGAGCGCTGGCGGCGCAGCGCTGAGCTTTTGTGGTGTTGCGCAACAAAGCTTCTTTTTCCGCCGTAGAACCCCGATATATGCCGAGGGCGACGCGCTGCGGCACCAATGTTACGGACTCGAATTGATGAACGCTCAACCGCCCGGTCGTGGCCAGCATCTTCTTCTCGCCGATCGGCGTTTCGCGACGGGCTCCAGCTGGTTGGCACGGCTTCTCTCCCCCGGCTTCCAACGACTGCTCGACAGCATCGATGCCGGGCTGGAGGAGGGCGCCATCGAGGCAACATTGCCTGACGGCAGCTTCCGCGTGCTCGGTGCGCGCAAGCCTGGCCCGGTGGCGATCATTGAGCTCAAGAATTGGCGGCCGCTGGTCAGGCTGGTGACCACCGGCTCGGTGGGCTGGTATCGCAGTTGGGCGGATGGGGAGTGGACGAGCCCCGACCCAGTGCCGATCTTCGACCTTTTCATGCGCAACCGTCACCCGCTGGGTGAGCTGGGCCGGGCGCAAGGGCCGCTACGCTTCTTCAATTTGATCTGGCATGCGTTCCGCCGCAACAGTCGCGAGCAGGCCCGACGCAACATCGCCTTCCACTATGATCTCGGCAATGATTTCTACGAGTTATGGCTCGACCGGACGATGAGCTACAGTTCGGCCTTGTTTGCCGATCCCGCCGATCGCTCCGAAACGCTCGAATCGGCCCAGCATCGTAAGATTACCGCGCTGCTCGATCGCCTCGATCTGGAGCGCGGCAACAGCCTGCTGGAGATCGGCTGCGGATGGGGCGGCCTGGCTGAGGTCGCCGCCAGCGAATATGGCGCCGATGTCACCGGCATCACGCTCTCCGTCGAACAAAAGGCATGGTCCGACCGGCGTCTAGGGCGAGCGGGCATGGCCGATCGCGCCCGCTTCGATATCTGCGACTATCGCGACATTTCGGGTCAGTATGACGCGATAGCGAGTGTCGAGATGGTCGAAGCGGTCGGCGAGCAATATTGGCCAGCCTTTATGGAGGCGATCGCCCGCACGCTGAAGCCGGGCGGCAAGGCCGCGATCCAGTATATCGAGATCGACGACGCGATCTTCGACAGTTATCGGACCGATGCCGATTTCATCCAGACCTATATTTTTCCGGGCGGCATGCTGATCTCCGAGAGCCGCTTCCGCGCAGCGGCGGAGAGGGCGGGCTTACGATGGGAGAACGTCCACCGGTTCGGGCTCCATTATGCGGAAACGCTCAGGCGCTGGCGCGAGGCGTTCGATCGGGCGGTTGCCGAGGACCGGCTTCCGTCGGGCTTCGACGACGCGTTCGTGAAACTTTGGCGTTTCTACCTGATGTATTGCGAGGGTGGCTTCTCAGGCGGCGGTATCGACGTCGCGCAGGTCACGCTGGTGAAGGCGTAGCGGAGCCTCAGCCGTCGACGCGCATCCGATGGCCGGTCTCGAATCCGCGCTCGATCAGCCGCAGGATCGCCTCGCCAACTGCGGTCGGCTCCTTGACCGAGGCTGGATCCTCGCCAGGATAGGCACTGGCGCGCATCCTGGTGCGGGTCGCGCCGGGATCGACGAGCGCGACCTTGATTTTGCTTATTCGCTCCACCTCCTGGCCATAAGCGCAGAGCAGATGCTCGAAGCCGGCCTTCGACGCTCCATAACCGGCCCAATAAGGGCGCGCCTGTCCGGCAAGCGATGAGGTCACGCCGATCAGGCTGGCATCGGACGAGGCGCGGAGCAGCGGATCGAGATGCGCGATGAGCTGTTGCTGAGCCATCAGGTTGAGGGTCAGGACGCGGGCGAATTCCTTGGCATCGATGGCGGGAACCGCAGCGAGCGTGCCGAGCATCGCGGCGTTGAGCACCATGATGTCGAGCGATTTCCAGCGTGTTGCCAAGGCTTCTGCCAGCCGACCGATACTGTCATTCTCGACAAGGTCCAGCGGTGCGATCGTGGCGGAGCCGCCCGCCTGGTGGATGCGCTCCTCAACCTCCTCGAGTCCGCCGGCCGTGCGCGCGGTCAGCACGACATGGGCGCCGGCGCGCGCCAGCGCTTTGGCCGTCGCGGCACCTATGCCGCGTGAGGCACCGGTGACCAGCGCCAGCCGGCCGGAAAGTGGAAGGGCCATCGATTATGCCTTCGTATCGGGATTCAGGCGTGCACGCGCTCGCCATGGAGGGCGAGCTGATCGGTCGACTGCATCTCCTCCTGGTCGGTCAGGCGGGTCGGATAGTCACCGGTGAAGCAGGCGTCGCAATGATTGGGCGCACGATCATCGCGGCCATCCTCCCCGAGCGCCTTGTACAGGCCGTCGATCGAAAGAAAGGCGAGACTGTCCGCGCCGATATAATTGGCCATCTCCGCGACATTCATCTGCGCGGCGAGGAGCTTGCCCCGCTCGGGTGTGTCGACCCCATAGAAGCAGCTATGTCGGGTGGGCGGGCTGGCGATGCGAAGGTGAACCTCGCGCGCGCCTGCGTCACGCAGCATCTGGAGGATCTTCACGCTCGTCGTGCCGCGCACGATCGAATCATCGATGAGGACGACTCGTTGGCCGTCGATCAATGCGCGATTCGCGTTGTGCTTGAGCTTGACGCCCAAGTGGCGAACCTGGTCGCCGGGCTGGATGAACGTCCGACCGACATAATGCGACCGGATGATGCCCAATTCGAAAGGGATGCCCGACTGCTGGGCGTAACCGATCGCAGCAGGTGTGCCCGAATCGGGGACCGGCACGACGAGATCGGCTTCGACTCCGCTCTCGATGGCGAGCTGGGCGCCGATCCGCTTGCGCACCGAATATACGGACGAACCATCGACGATCGAATCGGGCCGCGAGAAGTAGACATGCTCGAAGATGCAGGGGCGGGGGCGAACCTCCCCGAATGGGCGGATCGAGCGCAGCCCGGTTTCGGCGAGGATGACCAACTCGCCGGGTTCGACCTGCCGGATGAATGTGGCGCCGACAACATCGAGCGCGACGGTTTCCGAGGCGAAGATATAGGCGTCGCCGACCCGACCAAGCACCAAAGGTCGAACCCCGAGCGGATCGCGACAGGCGATCATGCCTTCCGGGGTCATGCAGATAAGGGAATAGGCGCCCTCGACCTGCTTCAGCGCATCGATGAAGCGGTCGAGCAGCGTCCGGTATTTCGACATCGCCACGAGGTGGATGATCGTTTCGGTATCGCTGGTCGACTGGAAGATCGATCCGCCGCGCACCAGTTCGCGGCGCAGCTTGATGGCGTTGGAGATATTGCCGTTATGTGCGATCGCGAAGCCGCCAGAGCTGAGCTCCGCGAATAGCGGTTGCACGTTGCGCAAGGCCGTCTCACCACTCGTCGAATAGCGGACATGCCCACAGGCGACCCGGCCCGGCAGCGCCCTTATCACATCGTCCCTGTCGAAATTGCCGGCGACGTGCCCCATGGCGCGATGGGTATGGAAGGCATGGCCATCCCAGCTGGTGATGCCGGCAGCCTCCTGCCCGCGATGTTGCAGCGCATGCAGGCCGAGCGCAACCATGGCCGACGCGGTCTCGGCGCCCCAGATCCCAAAAATTCCGCACTCTTCGCGCAGTTTGTCGTCGTCAAAAGGATGCGTGGTGAGCATCGCGAATCCCATCGCGGTGGCCGATGCGAGGCATATAGGCGCCGGAGAAGGCTTTGTCGCCCCGCTGTCACAATATTTGTACCAATCGCCAAGACTTGCCTGATCGATCGCTTTCGAGCATCGCCGCTTCATGGACCAGGATCGCGAACAAGGCAGCGCGCTTGACCCGCGCTACGACGCCGCAGGCTTGATTACCGCCGTCGTCACCGATCATCGGAGCGGGGACGTGCTGATGGTCGCGCACATGAACGCGGAAGCGCTGTCCGCGACGCTGGCGAGCGGCGAGGCGACCTTCTTCTCGCGCTCGCGCGGGCGACTCTGGAAGAAGGGCGAGACGAGCGGCCATGTCATGCGCGTGGTCGAAGCGCGGATCGACTGCGATCAGGATGCGGTCTGGCTGCGTTGCGAGCCCGCCGGCCCGGCCTGTCACACCGGCGAGTGCAGCTGCTTTTATCGTAAGATCAGTGCCGCCGACGGCGCGCTCGAGCGATGAGGGGGCAGACCCTCCCCGCGACGGCGGGATAGACCATAGTCGAATGTTTCGGCCACGTCCGTCCGTTGCATCGAACGCCTAAGGAAAACTACTAGGGTCTCGACAGGGATCAGGTGGTTTCCATGCCTCATATAAGTTGCGTTGCCGCTTATCCGCTCGGGCCGACCGAGGCGGAGGCGTTCAGTATCGGCGAGCTTACCCGCGAGTTCGGCGTGACGCCGCGTGCCTTGCGCTTCTATGAGGAAGAAGGGCTAATTGCCCCGCGCAGGGATGGTACCGCCCGCATTTACTCGCGGCGTGATCGCGCGCGAATCGCGTGGATCTTGCGCGGCAAGCGGGCGGGATTCAGCCTCGACGACATCGGCGAGATGCTCGATCTGTTCGATCTCGATGATGATCGGGCCACGCAACGCGCGGTGACGGCGCAGCGCTGCCGTGATCGTGCCGAAGCGCTGACGAAGCAGTTAGATGGTCTCGAGGCGACGATCGAGCAGCTCTCGCGGTTCGCCGACAGCCTCGAGCGAGTGCAGGAAGACAAGGCCGGCTGAGCGAGTATGGCTTCGCTCGAGACCAAAACGGAACGCGGTTAACCCATATTCACCGTTCCTGACGCCCGGTCGCTGTGGCACCTTGCCGGCATGACGAACGGACCCACTGAGATTCGGTTGCGGGGCAGGCTGGTCAACAGCCTCTACACCGAGGCCATGCTGCTCGCCGATGAAGCGCGCGCCTATTTCGACCATAAGGGCAGGGAAGACCGGGGGCATCTCGATCCGATGGCCCGCGTGTCGCTTAGCTGCGAGTCGCTGAAGATCACATCGCGGCTCATGCACATCCTAGCCTGGCTGCTGACGGAGCGCGCGATCGAACTCGGGCAGATGAGCGACGCCGACGCTGCCGCCGCCTCCCGCCGGCTGGGCGAGGCGGCCGCGACCGATCCCGCCGCGCTCCAGGGCTTGCCCGACCAGGCCGTTGCACTGATTGGAGCGAGCCAGGACCTATATGCGCGCGTCCGCCGCTTCGAAGTGGAAGGTGTGGGCGAGGCCCCGGCGATGAGCCCTGCGCTGAATCTGCTCAATCGGTTGGAGCGGGCATTCTGAGTTTCAGCGTGACGGACGCCAGCTGATCAACCGCCACAGATAGAAGGCCGCGAGCGCGAGCAGGACCAGCGTCGAACCGACGCCCAGCCACGCCTCCATCTCCGCGAAACGAGTACCAAGCACCCAGCCGCCGATCGCCAGCATCGCCGACCAGCCGATGGTGCCGAGCGACGACCATGCCAGAAACGGCGCCACCCGCATGCGCATCAGTCCGGCGGGTATCGAGACCAGCGAGCGCACCGTCGGCAGCATGCGGCCGATGAACACGAACAGATAACCATGACGCATGAACCAGCGCTCACCGCGAACCACCTCGGTCCAGTCCATCGTCAGCCAGCGGCCATAGCGCTCGATCAGCGGTTTCAGCCGGGCCATGCCGAGCGCGCGGGCGGCGCCATACCAGAAGAAATTGCCGAGCATGGCGCCCGCGCTGCCGACGAGGATCACCCCGGTCAACGAGAAGCCGCCCTTCGCCGCCTGCAGCCCGGCCATCGACATGATGATCTCGGACGGAATGGGCGGGAAGACGGTTTCCAGGAACATCAGCAGGAAGACGCCGAGATAGCCGCCCTGGGCGATCAGATTTTGCACCCAATCGGTCATGCTCCACTTCCCTTCGCGATCCTGGCTTCGATCGCGTCCCATATCAGCGCGGGCGTGTCGGTCCCGTTAAATCGATCGATGGCGACGATCCCGGTCGGTGAGGTGACGTTGATCTCGGTCAGGTGGCCCGCGATCACGTCGATTCCGACGAACAACAGCCCGCGCGCCGCAAGATCGGGGCCGAGCGCCTCGCATATCTCGATCTCGCGAGAAGTCAGTTCGGTGGCGTCGGCGCGTCCTCCCGCGGCGAGGTTCGAACGGATCTCACCCGCCTTGGGCAGGCGATTGATCGCGCCCGTCGCCTTGCCGTCCACCAGCACGATCCGCTTGTCACCCCTCGATACGTCGGGAAGGAAGGCCTGAACCATGAAGGGCTCGCGCCAGACCTGGCCGAACAGCTCGGTCAGAGCGGCCAGGTTGGCGTCGTTGCGGCCGACATGGAAAACCGCCGATCCTGCGTTACCGTAAAGCGGCTTCACCACCACCTCGCCATGCTCGGCATGGAAGGCACGGGCATCCTCGAGCCGGCGGGTGATCATCGTCGGCGGCATGAAACGCGCATAGTCGAGCACGAACAGCTTCTCGGGTGCGTTCCGCACCGAGGCGGGATCGTTGACGACCAGCGTATGGGGCTGGACCCGCTCGAGCAGGTGCGTCGCGGTGATATAGGCGAGGTCGAAGGGGGGGTCCTGCCGCATCAGCACGACGTCGATGTCCTCGACCAGGTCGAGGACCACTGCTTCACCGAGCGCGTAATGGTCGCCTTCGACCCGCTGCAGCCGGACGATCGGGCGGGCCGGCGCGGTGACGCGACCGTCGCGGTAGCAGAGGTCGCCCGCCCGATAATGCCAGAGCCGATGGCCGCGCGGGACGGCGCCGAGCATGATCGCGAAGGTCGAATCGCCGTTGATGTTGATCGAGTCGAGCGGATCCATCTGGACGGCGACATTCAGGGACATGGGCTGCTCCAGCGATCTCGGCGCCTACCTAGGAGGTGACGGTAGGGGGTGCAATGGGCCCTGACCCGATCGTCGCCAAGGATCGAGGCCGGAATGGCGAGCCTGCGTTTACCCACGCCAGACATTCCGCAGATGGACCGGCAGCCGCCACGGCCGCACCAGCATCACGTCGATCCGCATCTCCTCCGCCCCGCCGCCATGGAAGGCCACCCACGCTTCGGCGGCGGCGGCGACACGGCGCAGGCGATAGTCGTCGATCGCAAGGGCGAGCGCGGCCTCGTTGCCCCTCGTCTTCACCTCGACAAAGGCCAGTGTTCTGGCGCGCCGCGCGATCAGGTCGATCTCGCCCCCGCGCGTTCGCACGCGCTCGCCGACAATGCGCCAGCCGTGGAGGCGCAGCCACCATGCGGCCGCGCATTCGCCCCAGCGGCCGCGGCGTTCGGCGGCGGCTCTAGACATCGGGCATGGACCTTGGAATTCCGCCATTTTCAGCGATCCGGGTTTTGCCCCGGACCCCGCTTAGCGTGTGCCCGCCAGAGGCAGAAGCCGGATCCCGGATCGAGTCCGGGATGACGATCAGGCGGGAGGGCGGCATCAATTTTCCTCGCCATTCCTGATCACCATCGCGCGGGCGTAGAGGTCGCGGCGGTTGAGGCCGGTGGCCCGAGCGACCTCGCCAGCGGCCTTCGCGGCGGGCATGCGGGCGAGGGCGTCGCGGAGCAGCGCCTCGGCATCCTCGGGGGCGGGCAGGGCGGGCTTGCCGGGCGGTGCGATCACCACGGCGATCTCGCCCTTCGGGGGTTCTTCCGCATAGCGTTCGGCCAGCTCGGTGAGCGAAGCGGCGATGCATTGCTCGAACTTCTTGCTTATTTCGCGGGTGACGGCGGCCTGGCGGTCGCCGAGCCCGGTGGCGAGCGCCTTAAGCGTCGCGCCGAGGCGCGGCCCCGATTCGTAGAGGATCAGCGTCGCCTGGACCGCGGAAACCTCGGTGATCGCCTCGGCACGCGCCTTCGCTTTCGGTGGCAGGAAGCCGAGGAAAAGGAAGCGATCGGTTGGCAGGCCCGCCAGTGTCAGCGCGGCGATCGCTGCGCAGGGTCCAGGGATGGTGGTGACGGCGATGCCGGCCGCCCGCGCATCGCGAACCAGCTTGTAGCCGGGATCCGAGATCAACGGCGTGCCCGCGTCGGACACCAACGCGACGGCGTCGGTCGCCATCCGGGCAATCAGCACGGGGCGCATCTTGTCGGCGTTATGATCATGATAGGGCAGCATCGGCCGTTTCGCGCCGATATGATTCAAGAGCTTGGCGGTGACGCGGCTGTCCTCTACCGCTATCGCGTCGGCGCGACACAATATCGATGCGGCGCGGGGCGAGAGATCGCCCAAATTGCCGATCGGGGTCGCCACGATATAGAGGCCGGGGGGGAGGGGCGCCCCGGCGTCCGAGACGATGCCGGCGAGTGGGTCGGCGGGCTGGTTCATAAGGTTTGAGTAAATGGCAGAGGCTCCCGCGTACAGGCAATCTCCCCTCGGAATTTTCGGCAAGGCGATTCTCGGCCTCCCGGTGCTGCTCGCGGGCTGCACGGTGGTGCCCAAGGCCAGCGGCCCCGCGACGCCGCCGCCGCCGGTCGAAAAGCCGCGCAGCGAACTGCCCGACGACCAGGTGCGCAACCGCGTTGCGCTGCTCGTGCCGCTGAGCGGCCCCAACGCGCCCGTGGGCCAGTCTATAGCCAATGCGGCGACGATGGCGCTGATCGACACCGGCAGCACATCGGTGCGGATGACGACGTACGATACGGCGACCGGCGCCCCTGCCGCCGCGCAGCGCGCGCTGGCCGATGGCAACAAGCTGTTCCTGGGGCCGCTTCTGTCCGAGGATGTCGCCGCGATTTCCCCGGCAGCGCGCAAGGCCGGGATTCCGGTCATCTCCTATTCGAACGACGCAACGGTCGCGGGCGACAGCATCTATGTGATGGGCTTCTCGCCGGCGCAGGCGATCGACAGGGTCGTCCATTATGCGCGCGGACGCGGCATCAAGCGCTTCGCCGCGCTGATACCGGGCGGCGGCTACGGCCGCATTGCCTCGACCGCGATGATCCGGTCGGTCGAGAATGCCGAGGGTTCGCTCGTCGCGATGAAAAGCTATGACCGGGCGAAGCCTCGCGCGCTCGAACGCGCGGTCGCCGATCTCGGCCGGGATCAGGGTTATGACGCGGTGCTGATCGCCGACAGTGCGCGGCTCGCGCTGGCGGCGATTCCGCTTGTCCGCAAGAGCTCCAGCCCCCAGGCCCGTATCCTCGGCACCGAATTGTGGGCGACCGAGCCCAGTGCCCTGAAGGCGGCGACACTGGGTGGCGCCTGGTTCGCGAGCGTTCCGGACGACCGCTATCGCCAGCTCGCGGTCGCCTATCGCCGCCAATTCGGCAAATCGCCGTTCCGGCTCGCGAGCCTCGGCTATGATTCGATGCTGCTGGTGGCGAAAATATCGCGCGACTGGAAGCCCGGTACGCGCTTCCCGCATGCCGCGCTGCGCGACGAGGACGGCTTCGTCGGGGTCGACGGGGCGTTCCGCTTCGGCCCGAGCGGAGTCGCCCAGCGCGCGCTCGCTGTCCAGGAGGCGAGCCCAGCGGGGGTGAAGACCGTCTCCCCGGCGCCCGCCAGTTTCAAGGAGTGAGGGGTTCGGTTCGGGCGGCGTGCGGGCGGGGCCACAGGACAATCCTCCTCCGTCACCCCGGACTTGATCCGGGGTCCCGCTTCCTTCGGGCAGGGAGGAAGAAGAAGAAAAGCGGGACCCCGGCTTTCGCCGGGGTGACGGGAGGTAAGAGGCCAGCAACCTTGCCGTCGCTGATGGGCTCGTCGCGCGCAGATAGCGGGCGATGTCCCTGATCCGGGCCGACTTGAGGCCATGTTTCCAGGCGTTGCGGTTGCCGCGCGGCGCGCCGCTGCCCTTGCCGCCGTGCATCCGGCAGCGCGCGCGGCCGCGGATCGCCGGCGAACGGCATAGCGAACCGCCGCGCGTCCGCGCGCCGCAGCGAGGCGCTGCGGCCAGGATCGCCGGTTGCGAACCGCCCCCGGCAGTCCGCCGCTCGCCTTCGATATCCGGGTGTATGGGGTTGATGGGCGAATTTTTCATTTTTCGCCGGCGTGATCGCCGCGCCAGTTGCGGCGGGTGGCGCGATCGGCGCGGGCGATCGCCTCCATCGAGGACCGGCAACCGGCCTGTGCGCGCAGCGCGAGACGGATATAGCCCTGCGCTTGATAGAAGCTGTCCCTCTGGCAAAGCTGCGCGCTATGTTCCAGCATGTCCTGGAACAGGACATTGAGCGCGTTCGCATGCTCGCGCATCATCTCGGTCATCATGTCGATCGGATCTTCGGGCCAATGGGTCGGCTCGGTGGGGGCGGGGTATTCGGGGGCGACGATCTCGGTTGCAGGCTCGGTCATGGGCGCGCAGTCTCCGGGCAAAGGGCCCGACCTGCATAACAGGATAGAGAGAACAAATCAAGAACAATGGTCTGGCCGCGATGCTCGCGGCCGGAGCTCCTGTGTCGGGCCGACCGTGGTCGAACGGGCGGAAGCGGGACCCCGGATCAAGTCCGAGGTGCCGAAAGAGAATGTGGCGCCCCCACCCTGGTCACCCCGGACTCGATCCGGGGTCCCGCTTGTCTTCAACCGACCAAGGGGGCATCGGGCCCGGTCCATTTGCTGGGCGGGCAGATTTGCTATATATGTATAGCGGAAAGGACCGGACGATGCTGGCGGTAAGGCTCGACAAGGCGCTGGAGGAGAGGCTGGAAGCGCTGGCGGCGCGGACGGGGCGGACCAAGACATTTTATGCGCGCGCGGCGATCGAGGCATATCTCGACGATCTGGAGGATTTCTACCTGGCCGAGGAGCGGATGGCGTCGTTTCGGGACGAGGAGGCAATTCCGCTGGAGACCTTGAAGGCCGGGCTTGGCCTGGCGGATTGAATTCCATCCAGATGCGGCGAAGGAGCTGCGGCGGATCGACCGGAGCGCGGCGGCGCGCATCGTCACGACGCTGGAAAGGCGGATCGCCACGCTGGATGACCCCCGCACGCTGGGCGCGGCGCTGCGAGGCGAGCATATGGGCTATTGGCGCTGGCGCATCGGCGACTATCGCGTGGTGGCGCGGATCATCGACGAGCGGATCACCATATTGGTCGTGCGGGTAGGGCATCGGCGTGAGGTTTACCGCTGAGCGGGGCCGGTGCTCGGAAGGAAGCGGGACCCCGGATCAAGTCCGGGGTGACGTTCCCCGGGTCGGGCCCGGGGTGACGGAGGGTGGGTGGCGATGGCGCCGTGCTCGCTCACACCGCAACGATTTCGGCGAGGATCGCGTCGAGCAGCGGCATGCCGGCTTCGGTGAGGCCGAGGCGGTCGGGGGTGCGCCAGAGCAGGCCATGGTCGATCAGGCGCGCGGTCTTCGCCGCGTCGAGCAGCGCGGTTTCGGGGAGGCCGCTCAGCGCGGCGATGCGGGCGGGGGCGATTCCTTCGGCGAGGCGCAGGCCCATCAGCAGCGCCTCCTGCGCGCGCGCCGCCGGGCTGAGCGCTTCTTCGCTTTCGATGCCGTGGCCAAGTGCCGCGACGCGGTCGAGCCAGTTTTCGGGCTTCTTGCGGCGCAGCGTCGCCAGGCCGCCGCGCCGGCCGTGCGCGCCGGGGCCGATCCCGGCATAGGTGCCGTAGCGCCAATAGGTCAGGTTGTGGCGGCTTTCGGCGCCGGGGCGGGCATGGTTCGATATCTCATAGGCGGGCAGGCCGGCAGCGGCGGTGCGGGCGCGGGTGAGATCGAACAGGTCGGCGGCGCGATCGGGATCGAGCGTCGGCAGATCGCCCTTCGCCTGCAGCGCCGCGAAACGGGTGCCGGGCTCGATGGTGAGCTGGTAGAGCGAGAGATGTTCGGTGCCGAAGCCGAGCGCGCGATCGAGTTCGGCGGACCAGGCGTCGGGGGTCTGATCGGGGCGGGCGTAGATCAGGTCGAAGCTGGTGCGGGCGAAGGCGGCCTGCGCGGTGCCGAGGGCGGCGAGCCCCTCGGCAACGTCATGCGCGCGGCCGAGCCAACGCAGGGTGTGATCGTCGAGCGCCTGGAGGCCGAGCGAGACGCGGTTGACCCCGGCGCGGGCGAGATCGGCGAAGCGCGCGGCCTCGACCGAGGACGGATTGGCCTCGAGGCTGATCTCGATGTCGGGATCGGTGGGCCAGTGGCCGGTCGCGGCGTCGATCAGCGCGGCGACGGTCTCGGGCGGCATCAGCGAGGGGGTGCCGCCGCCGAAGAATATCGAGCTCAGCCGACGGCCGGGAAGCAGCGCGGCCTCATGCGCGAGGTCCTTGAGCAGCGCGGCGCGCCAGGCGGGCTGGTCGACGCTGTCGCGGACATGGCTGTTGAAGTCGCAATAGGGGCATTTGGAGACGCAGAACGGCCAGTGGATATAGAGGGCGAGCGGGTCGGGCATGGCGGGTTGCCCTGTGAGAAGCGGGACCCCGGGTCAAGCCCGGGGTGACGTGAAAAGGATTTCTCTTCACAGGTCCGTCACCCCGGGCTTGACCCGGGGTCCCGCTTGTCTTTCCTGTCGCTCATGGAGCATCGCGGCGGTTGGGTGTACATCATGGCGGATCGGTATCGCGGCGCAATCTATGTCGGCGTCACCGCCGATCTTGCAACCCGCATTTATCAGCATCGCACCGGGGCGGGATCGGATTTCTGCAAGCGCTATGGGCTGGATCGGCTGGTATGGGCAGAGCAGGCGGGTTCAATCACCGAGGCGATCGCGCAGGAGAAGCGGGTCAAGCGGTGGCGGCGCGCGTGGAAATTCGCGCTGACCGAGCAGGGGAATCCCGGATGGCGGGATCTGTTCGAGATGATCCTGTGAAGGGGAAGAAGCGGGACCCCGGATCAAGTCCGGGGTGACGATGCGGGGGGGGCGGGCCTCGGCCTGACTTGGAGATCAAAAAACCGCCGCGACCAGCTTCGCGAAGGCGTCCGCCCGGTGGCTCATCGCGTGCTTGGCCTCGGGGTCCATCTCGCCGAAGGTCCGCTCGTGGCCATAAGGCACGAACATCGGATCATAGCCGAAGCCGCGGTCGCCGCGCGGTGGCCAGGTCAGGAGCCCGTCGACGCGGCCTTCGAAGGTTTCGACATGGCCGTCGGGCCAGGCGACCGAGAGCGCGCAGATGAAATGCGCGTCGCGGCCGGCCTCGTCGCCGGCTTCGAGCATCCGGGCGTGGACACGGCGCATCGCCTCCGCGAAATCACGGCGGCCATCCTCGAGTTCGGCCCAGCGCGCCGAAAAGATGCCGGGCTCACCGCCGAGCGCCTCGACGCACAGGCCGCTATCGTCGGCAAGCGCGGGCAATCCGGTAAGATCGGAGGAAAAGCGCGCCTTCAGCTCGGCATTGGCGGCGAAGCTGGTGCCGGTCTCCTCGGGCTCGGGCACGCCCAGCGCCGCGGCCGATATCGTCTCGATACCGTGCGGCGCGAGCAGCTCGGCGATCTCGCGGAGCTTGCCCGCATTGTGGCTGGCGATGACGAGGCGCCCCGGACCGAGCTTGCGATGCGGAAGCTCCTGCGTGCCGTTCACCGCCCGACCGCCTTGCGCTGCGCCGCGAAGATCTCGGTGCAGCCGATGCGGGCGAGACGCAGCAGGCGCAGCAGCGCCTCCTCGTCATAGGTCGCGCCCTCCGCGGTGGCCTGCGCCTCGGCGATATTGCCATTGTCGAGCAGGACGAAATTGGCGTCGGCATGGGCGCTCGAATCCTCGATATAGTCGAGGTCGAGCACCGGCGTGCCCTCATGGATGCCGCAGGAGATCGCCGCGACCTGCGCGGTGATCGGATCCTCCGCGAGCGCGCCCGCAGCCAGCAGCTTGTCGATGGCGAGCCGCAGCGCGACCCACCCCCCGGAGATGGCGGCGGTGCGGGTGCCGCCATCGGCCTGGAGGACGTCGCAATCGATCACGATCTGACGCTCGCCGAGCTTCGTCATATCGACGACCGCGCGTAAGGATCGGCCGATAAGGCGCTGTATTTCCTGTGTTCTACCGGACTGTTTTCCCTTAGCTGCCTCGCGGCTGCCGCGGGTGTGGGTGGCGCGCGGGAGCATGCCATATTCGGCGGTCACCCAGCCCTGGCCCTTGCCGCGCAGGAAGGGCGGCACCTTCTCCTCGACCGACGCGGTGACGAGGACGCGGGTATCCCCAAACGAGATGAGCACCGATCCTTCGGCGTGGACGGTGAATCCGGTGTCGATACTGATCGCCCGCATCTGATCTGGGGCGCGGCCTGATGGTCGCATGATGGTCCTCTCTATAACGCGGTCGCGTCATAGGCACGGTGGGGGCTTGTTGGAAGGGGCTTGCGGCCATTATCTACGGGATGTGAGCGGCCAAGCGATATCCGAGCTATCCGACCGGGCGCGCGAAGTGTTTCGCGTCGTCGTGGAAAGCTATCTCGATTCGGGCGCACCGATCGGCTCGCGGACGATCTCGAAGCTTTCGGGGTTGAACCTGTCGCCGGCATCGATCCGCAACGTGATGCAGGACCTGGAGGAGCTGGGGCTGCTCGAGGCGCCGCATACATCGGCGGGGCGGATGCCGACGCAGATCGGACTGAGGCTGTTCGTCGACGGCATGATGCAGGCGGCGGAGCCCTCCGCGGAGGAGCGGGCGGCGATCGAGGCGCGGACGTCGCGCCACGGTCCGATCGAAGAGGCGCTGGTGCAGACCAGCGCCGTCCTGTCAGGTCTGTCGGCCTGCGCGGGGATCGTGCTGGTACCGCGACGCGAGCCGATCCTTCGGCAGCTCAGCTTCGTGCCGCTGTCGCATGAACAGGCGGTGGTCGTGATGGTCGGCCAGGACGGCAGCGTCGAAAACCGGGTCGTGGCGCTGCCGCCGGGGATGCCGGCCTCGGCGCTGGTCGAGGCCGGAAACTTCATCAGCGAGCGGCTGAGCGGGCTGACGCTGAGCGAGGCGCGCGCGCGGATCGAGCGCGAGATCGGCCGAGAGCGTGCCGCGCTCGACCAGGCGGCGGCGGCGCTGGTGCGCGATGGCCTGGCGGTCTGGTCACAGGACGGCAGCGATCGTCCGGTCCTGATCGTGCGCGGCCAGGCCAATCTGATCGATCCGCTCACCGCCGCGGACCTCGATCGGGTGCGCCAGCTGCTCGACCAGATCGAGGGCAAGGAGGAGATCGCCCGGCTGCTCGACAGCGCGCGGGCCGGGCAGGGGATGAAGATCTTCATCGGCTCGGAGAACAAGCTGTTCTCGCTGTCGGGATCGTCGGTGATCGCCGCGCCCTATCATGGCGGCGACGGCCGCGTGGTCGGCGTGGTCGGGGTGATCGGGCCGACGCGGCTGAACTATGCGCGAATCGTGCCGATGGTCGATTTTACCGCCCAGGCGCTGACGCGGATGATGGCGTGAAGCGATCCGCCGCCGACGCGTCGGGTCAATTGATGTTCTGCGGGCCGCTCTTCGAGACGAGCGCCATCACCGCCTCCTCGTCAATGTCATATTCGAACTGGACGCCGAAGCGATTGCCGTCGACCCAGCGGACGACACCGGGCACCTCGAAATTCTGGCGTTCGAGCAGCAGCTTGCAGCCGACCGGCGGCGGCGGCGAGGCGCTGAGCATCGCGCCGCTCCGCGAGACGTCGAGCAGCACGCCGGGCGCTTCACCATGCACCGAAATGAAGGTTGCCGCGAGCATGATGCGGTGACGCCCGTGACGGCGAATCTCCACATTTTCCCTTTGACTGGCGAACCCCATCTGCCCCGTTTCCGTCAAACCTATCTGAATGACCATCTTCGCCGAACATCGCTAATGAAGTCCTAAAAAGAGATGTTGCCGACATATTTCTTCGACAATTTGCGAACTCTGCTACGATCGCGCGATGAGCGAGCCTCCGAGCGCGGATCCGGCGCTAGCCGGTGCGAGCACATCCTCGCCGCGACAGCCAGCGGATGCGCCGGGCGGTGGGGATGTTGTGCTTCGCCATCGCCTGTCGACGCGGGTCTGGCACTGGCTCAACGCGTTCACGCTATTCGTGATGCTTATGAGCGGGTTAATGATCTTCAACGCTCACCCCCGTCTCTATTGGGGCCAATATGGCGCCAATTTCGATCGCGCCTGGCTCGAAATCCGGGCGGAGGGTGAGAGCGGCCTGCTCCGCGTAGCGGGTTATCGAATCGAGACGACCGGCGTGCTCGGCCTCTGGAAGGATCCGGACGGGGTCGAGAAGCGCCGTGCCTTCCCCTGGTGGGCGACGATCCCGTCGCGCTACAGCCTGGCCGACGCGCGGCTGTGGCACCTCGCCTTCGCCTGGGTGCTGGTGATCGGCGCGATCCTCTATTGGGCGACGAGCCTGTGGAACCGCCATATCCAGCGCGATCTTCTGCCGCGCCGCGGCGAGCTCCATCCGCGCCAGCTATGGCACGACATCACCGAACATGCGCGGCTCCGCTTTCCAACCGGCGCCAAGGCGCGCGACTATGGCATCCTTCAAAAGCTCGCCTATCTGTCGGTGCTGTTCGGGCTGCTGCCGCTCATCATCCTGACCGGGCTGACGATGTCGCCGGCGATCGACGCGGGCTGGCCGTGGCTGCTCGATCTGTTCGGGGGGCGGCAATCGGCCCGGTCGATCCATTTCCTCTGCGCGCTGGGGCTGGTGCTGTTCATCGCCGTCCATCTGCTGATGGTCATGCTGGCGGGACCGGTCAACGAGATCCGCTCGATGATCACCGGCCGCTTCGTCCTGCCGAAGGAGCGGCCATGATCGTCAGCCGCCGACGCCTGATCGGAACGCTCGCCACGGGCGCGGGCGGGCTGTTGCTGTCGGGTTGCGAGAAGATCAATGCCACGCCCGCGGTGCGGGCGACGCTGCGAAGCGCCGAGGGCCTGACGATGCGCGCGCAGCGGATCGTCGCCGACCGCAGCGCGCTGGCGCGCGAATATGGGGCGGCCGACCTTTCGCCAATCTTCCGCGCCAACGGGACGAGACAGCCCGCCGGCGCCGCCTATGAGGCGCATCGCCTCGCCGGCTTCGCCGATTGGCGGCTGACGATAAACGGGCTCGTCGCGCGGCCGTTGTCGCTTGGGCTGGGCCAGCTGAGGGCGATGCCGCAGCGGACCCAGACCACCCGCCACGACTGCGTCGAGGGCTGGAGCGCGATCGGCCAGTGGACCGGCGTGCCGCTCAAGCTGCTGCTCGATGCCGCCGGGCTGCGATCCTCGGCGCGTTACCTGGTCTTCCACTGCGCCGATCTTTACGGCGGGGTGCCCTATTATGAGAGCATCGACCTGATCGATGCCTTGCATCCGCAGACGATCCTCGCCTGGGCGCTGAACGGGCAGCTGCTGCCGGTCGGCAACGGCGCGCCGCTGAGGCTGAGGGTCGAGCGGCAGCTCGGCTACAAGCATGCCAAATATGTCGAGCGGATCGAGGCGGTGGCGACGCTGGCCGGGCATGGGCGCGGCAAGGGCGGCTATTGGGAGGATAGTCATGACTATGCCTGGTATGCGGGAATCTGAGCGCGCCGGCAGGAAGAACTGAGCGGTTTTACCGGACCCTTGTGCGCGCCTCGATCAGCGAGAACAGCGCGACTCCGCCGAGCACGCAGACCGTGCCGATCGCCTCGGGCGCGCCGAACGGTTCGCCGAGGATCGCGACCGCGAGGATGATGGTGACGGCCGGGCTCAGCGTGCTGATGATCGCGGTACCCTGCGCACCGATCCGGGCGGTGCCGGCCGACATGGCGAAGCTTGCGGCCACGGTCGCCAGCAAAGCGAGGATGAGGATCCAGGGCCAGGCCGCGGCAGGCACGGCGAGCGCCGAAAGCTCGTGAGTAGCGAGGAAATGGGCGAAGATGGCGAAGCCCGCCGCCGTCATTGCGATCGCCGTGAACAGCGCCGCGCCGCAGCGGACGATCATCTCGCGCGCGAAGAGCTGGTAGAGCGCGAAGGTTCCGGCCGACGCCATGATCAGGGCGCTGCCGGTCAGCACCGGCGGGGTCAGCCGGACCGGCTCGAGCCCGAACATGACGATCAGCCCGAGATAGCTGAGTCCGGCGCCGGCGAGTGCGTGCGGGCGCAGCGGGTGGCGCAACAGCACCCGGCCGAACAGGATGACGAGGAAGGGGTAGGTGAAGAGGATCAGCCGCTCCTGCTGCGCGCCGACCGTTTCGAGGCCCTCGAAATCGAGCCAGGACGAGACATAATAGCCGAGGATCCCGACCAGCATGGCGAGGCCGATCGTCTGCCGGTCGGGCCGCAGCTCGGCGGGGCGGCTACGCCAGTCGCGCCAGCCGACCGCGACGAAGATCGGCATCGCCAGCGCCATGCGCAGCGTGACCAGCGTGGTGCTGTCGACATGATGGACATAGACCAGCTTCACGAGGATGCTCTTGCCCGCGAACAGCATCGCGCCGGTCGCGGAAAGCGCGAAACCGGTCAGCAGCCAGCGACGACCGTGGGGGGACTCTGGAGACATTCGGCGTCTCTCGATTTGCGCCATCCCGGGCTCGACCCGGGATCCCGCTTCTTCCTCTTGGTCGGACAAGATAGCGGGATCCCGGATCAAGTCCGGGATGACTAAGGATTGAGGCTATCAGCCCGCGCGGGCGTCGACAGGGGCCTTGCCGCGCTTGACCATCATCTTGTTCAGCGCGTTCACATAGGCCCTGGCGGAGGCAACCATCGTGTCATGATGGGCGCCGCGCCCGCGGGTCGTGCGGCCGCTTTCGGAGAGGAGGACCGAGACCTCGGCCTGGGCATCGGTGCCACCGGTCACCGCATGGACCTCATAGCGCTCGAGCACCGAGCTGTCGTGCGGCACGATCATGCGGATCGCGTTGAACAGCGCGTCGACCGGGCCATTGCCGCGCGAGGTGACGGTCTTCTCCTCGCCATTGACCTCGAGCGTCAGGATCGCCCGCTGCGGCCCGTTCGACCCGCAATAAATCTCGACTTCCCTGACCTGGATCGCGTCATGGCCGCGCAGCACCTCGTCGTCCACCAGCGCGACGATATCCTCGTCATAGACCGCCTTCTTGGCGTCGGCGAGCTCCTTGAAACGCATGAAGGCATCCTGGAAGGCATTGTCGCCCAGCGTGTAGCCGAGCTCCTCGAGCTTCTGGCGGAAGGCGGCGCGGCCCGAATGCTTGCCCATCACCAGGCTCGACTGGGTCAGCCCGACGCTTTCGGGCGTCATGATCTCGTAGGTCGAGGCATCCTTGATCATGCCGTCCTGATGGATGCCGCTCTCATGCGCGAAGGCGTTGGCGCCGACGATCGCCTTGTTGGGCTGGACCTGGAAGCCGGTGATCCCCGAAATCAGCCGCGAGGCACGGGTGATCTCGGTCGAGACGATGTTGGTGCGCGCGGGGATCACGTCGTGGCGGACCTTCAGCGCCATCGCGATCTCCTCGACCGCGGCGTTGCCGGCGCGCTCGCCAATGCCGTTGATCGTCGATTCGACCTGGCCGGCGCCCGCCATGATCGCCGCCAGCGTATTGGCGACGGCGAGGCCGAGGTCGTTGTGGCAATGGGTGGAGAAGGTCGCCAGATCGGCGTTGGGAACGCGGTTGATGACGTCCCTGAACATCGCGCCATAGGTTTCGGGGGTCGCATAGCCGACGGTATCGGGCAGGTTGATCGTGCGCGCGCCGGCGGTGATCGCGATCTCGACCGCGCGGGCGAGGAAATCGGGTTCGGTGCGGGTCGCATCCTCGGCCGACCATTCGACATCGGGCGACAGCTTGCGCGCCAGCCGCACGGTGCGGTCGATCGCCTCGAGCACCTCGTCGGGCGACTTGTTCAGCTTGACCCGCATGTGGAGCGGCGAGGTGGCGATGAAGGTGTGGATGCGCGGCGACGCCGCGTGCTGGACGGCCTCCCACGCCCGCTCGATATCGGCGGTGGCGGCGCGAGCCAGGCTGGCGACGGTCGCCCTCTTACACTGGCGCGCGACCTCGGCGACCGCCTGGAAATCGCCTTGCGAGGCGATCGCGAAGCCGGCCTCGATGATGTCGACGCCCAGCGTCTCGAGCTGGGCGGCGACCTGCAGCTTCTCTTCGAGGTTCATCGAACAGCCGGGAGACTGCTCGCCGTCGCGCAAGGTGGTGTCGAAAATCTTGATAGTTCTGGTCACGGAGCCTGCTCCTGCTGCAGGGTGGTCATTCAGGGTTGCTCAAGGTCCCTTAGACGCCGTGGCTTGCCGGGCCTGTCTCGACCCCAAGCGAAATCGCGCGCCTAAGGGCGCGTAAGTCGAAGCAGGAAAAGGGCGAAAGACCGCGTCATTGCCGCGCGGTGATACACGGACGAGGGTCCGCAAGTCCATAGCGAAAAATCCGGGGCGGGGCGGGGGAGCGCGGCCATCGCGCCCGCAAATGGGTGGAAAGCGGTGTTTCTTGCGGATCGTCCAAATTGTGTTCGTCAGCTTTCGGGTGATGCGTCCACGGCCCGATATGACTGCAATGGGGCGGGAAGCGGACCGGTAGGTTACGCGTTTGGGAGAAAGCGTTGCCAATACCCCGTCACTGCACGTTCCAGCCGCACTTCGTCCTTTCGGTCAAGTTGAAGCAGGGCAGGCAAGAGCGAAAGAAACTGCGCGATGACGCGCTTCTGCCTGTCATCTAACAGGGAATAGCGAACGATATGATATTTCGACATCGGTCGAGGATCGAGCGCGCTCAACGTCCCGATCACACGCATTGATCCGGGATCATAGGCTTCTAGAACGCTGAGCATCAACGCAGGCAGGTAGTAGCGTAGCCCTTCAGCATCGAGATGCGCGATGTTGTCGCGGTCGAGGTCATCAAGTGTAATTCTCGTCCAATGGGTCACCTCATCTTTCGATTTCAAATCTCGGAATTGCTTGTCCGAAATTGGTTTGCTGTCCCGATCTTTTCCATATCGGTCAATTACCTCTGCTTGGCTGAGGCTGACGCCGTTTCCAAGAATTACACCTGAGAAAGCCGCACGAATGTCCTGCTCCAGCTTTCGCCTAATCGGTATCTGTTTCAAATTCATCGATAGCATTCCACCAGCACGGACGTTCGCTTTTAGATAAGCAGATAAACGTTAGAGTCCGCTATGGGTCGCTTCCCGACAGTCTGCTCCAATCGGTCTAATCGTCGCCCTCATGACCGATGTGGAGGTCGGTAGCGGCCATCAAGTTGGCTTAGGGTAGCTCCCAAACACGCGCTTGAACCAATACATTTTAGGATCACGAAACCAGTGCCGATTAGCTTCGGTTTCGAACTTCGCGAACTTGCGCATATCGAGGCCATAGCGGTGACCTAACGCAAGAAACTGCCTCAAGTCATCCTGTCCCGGCCGCCGTTTGAGCCTCACGACCAAGCCTTTCACGCCGTCTCCCTGAACGCTGGCTACGCAGGGAATGCGCACCAACCACTCGAAATACGCGCGCTCGTCGGCGTCATGATAGAAGCTGACACCAGCATCCATCTGCTCAAGAATGAGTATCGCGCCAGTCATGCCCTTCCATACTCAATCGCTACCTACGGCAGCAATGGGGTCGGCTCCTGCCTGTCCGGGTTTATGCTCACGGCCGTAGTGGCGCTATGACCTCATGGGGGTGGTTATGCGACGGTCGGCTTCGGGGCCGGGGACGATGAAGCGGATGCTTTCCTACCTCAGTTCTCTGCAACGGAGCGACGATCGAACCGAGCAATTAGCCCCGCCACAATCGCGACGACAACCAGCAAAGGTAACCCGACGAAGAACGGCAATAGCCCAATCGCCAGAGTTGCGGCAGTCCATCTCTTATCGAGCATCGCGTGCTGCGAAGCTTGGAAGCCGCCAAAATAGCAATATGCTAGCGCCGCCAGGGTAACGAAGAACAATGCGGCGGCACTCCGCGTATTTGCTCGCTTATTGGCTGCACCACAGATGAGAGCAGCAAATCCGAACGGAGCGAAAAGCAAGATGATGCCGACAATGGTCAGCGATGCCCATCGCAGATGCTCGTCAACAGCTTCCCCGAGCGTGTTTCCCGCGACCGTCACCCGCGCGATTAAATCGGAGCCAGTGACAACCGCAATGAAGATCGCGGCGGCAATCAGCAGGTAAGCCCTTATCTTCACAGACGCTTGCCCTCCCCCGGCGCGTTGTACGCAGCAGCTTTCGGGGAACGCAAGCGGCCACGTCAATGACCGAGTTTAGGTCGGCTCCCGACAGTCTGCGCCAAAACGGAGATTGCGTCTCGGCTACGACCGATCGGGGGTGGTTAGGGGACAATGTTGCCTGATAGAATGTCGGTGTGAACACCGGTTTCGACGGGGGCGAATATGGGGGTGGGAGAAGTAATCGTGATGGCAGCGGCTTTGGCCGGGCTACGCGCTGCCACACCGGCCCTGGGACTGTTCTAGCCTCGCGGGAGCGTGGCATTTTGCTATCGCTGACATCATCGGTGAGGAAGATGCAGTTGGTCGTGGTATCGGTCGGAGACCCTGATTCCCGCCATTGGGCCATTTGCCACGACGCCGCCGGCGGCATGGTGCGCGCCGCCTTATCATCGCGTCGCTGATCGATCATCGGTGAGCGTGCGCGCCGACCATCGCCACCACCCGCGCGGCAATTGCCAGCGAAGCGGTAAGCCCCGGCGATTCGATTCCGAAAAGATTCAGCAGGCCAGGCAGGCCATGGGTTTGCTCATTCTGTATTACGAAATCTTCGGTTGCCATCCCGGGCCCGGCCAGTTTGGGGCGGATGCCGGCATAGGCGGGCTGGAGCCGATCCTCCTCGGCGTCCGGCCAGATCCGGCGCGCGGCGCTAAGGAAGGCCGCTTTCAGCGCCGGGGCGACCGTATAATCGATGGCGTCGATCCAATGGATGTCCGGCCCGAAGCGTGCCTGCCCGTCGAGATCCAGCGTGAGATGGGTGCCAAGGCTCACCGGTCCCGGCACCGGATAGATGAGTCGCCCAAACGGCACCCGTCCGGCGTATGAGAAATAGCACCCCTTGGCGAGGAACAGCGGCGGCACCAGCCTCGGATCGAGCGCGTCGATTGTCCGCGCCAGCGCCTGCGCGCCGAGCCCGGCGGCATTGACGAGGATCGGCGCCGCCAAACGCGTTTCTCCGACTCGCGCCGCCCAGTGGGATCCGACCCTCATGACGGCATCGACCGGCGCGTCGCACACCAGCCTCGCCCCATGCGCTTCGGCCTCGCCCAGCAGCGCCACCATCAAGTCGTGCTGGTCGACGATGCCGCTCGAGGGCGAGTGGATGGCGCCCGCGCAGACCAGCGCCGGTTCGATCGCGCGGGCCTCGGCGGGTCCAAGCCGCACGAGATCCTCCACGCCCGCCTCGCCGCCGCGCGCCATCACCGCGTCGAGCGCTGGAAACTCCTCCTCGCTCGCGGCGATGATCAGTTTGCCGCAGCGCCGGTGGGCGACGCCACGCCTTTCGCAGAAATCATAGAGCAGGCGGCGCCCTTCCACGCAGAGTCCCGCCTTCAGCGATCCTTCGGGATAATAGAGCCCGGCATGGATCACCCCGCTGTTGCGGGCGGACGTGATCGTCCCGAACTGCCGCTCGCGCTCCAGGATCATCACTTCATGGCCGGCGAGCGCGAGCGCCCGCGCAATCGCAAGGCCCACTACGCCTGCCCCGACTACGATGGCGTCAACCTCGTCCATGTCCCATTATTACCTCACGGTCTATGGCATGGCCCAATGAAAAGGTCTCCTTGACCCTTAGGCGTTCCGTGCCAACCTGCCTCCGGGAAAGCCGGGGCGGATCAGTGCCGCTGATACGGCCGGAAACAGGCGCGGAGCTCCCCGACGTACAGCGCGGGCTGCTCGAACGCGGCGAAATGGCCGCCGCGGTCGAGCTCGTTCCAGTAGATGATGTTGCGGTAATTCCTTTCGGCCCAGCGGCGCGGCATCTTCCTGATCTCGCGGGGAAAGATGCTGGCGCCGGTCGGCACGACGACCGAGAAGCCGTCCGAGAAATAGCTGAGGCTTTCCCAATAGAGGCGGGCTGACGAGGCGCCGGTGTCGGTCAGCCAATAGAGACTGATGTTGTCGAGCATCTCGTCCTGGCCGAGGATATTTTCGGGCGCGCCCTGACAGTCGGTCCACTCATAGAATTTCTCGTAGATCCAGGCCGCCTGACCCGCCGGAGAGTCGGCCAGGCCATAGCCGAGCGTCTG
>Ga0070668_100000241_pt1 | contig 35929 bp, 26 predicted proteins | sample KBSS43metaG_FD_64661 | JGI IMG/M metagenome (GOLD analysis project Ga0070668, IMG submission 64661) | Switchgrass rhizosphere microbial communities from Kellogg Biological Station, Michigan, USA - KBS S4-3 metaG | ecosystem: Host-associated > Plants > Roots > Rhizosphere > Soil ...
GTGGTGCTGCTCGCCGACGGCCGGGTGGCCGGCGAGATCGACCGGCCGGACATCGCCTCGGTCACCGACGCCCTGCACAACCTGGCGGTCGCCCGATGAGCGTGCTGCGCACTCAGCTCGCCGGGATGGCCCGGCGCCCGGCCCGGCTGCTGCTGCCCGGCCTGGCAGTGCTGGTGGTGTCGTTCGTGGTCTACGCGACCGCGCTGACCCAGGAGATCACCAAACGCACCGTGATCGACCGCCTGAGCGGCACCCCCGCCGCGGTCGACCTGGCCGTCCACGAGGGCGCGCCAACCACCGCGGACCTGGCGGCCATCGCCAAGCTGGACGGCGTCGCCGAGGCGGTCGGCCGGTTCGACACCGGCGCCCAACTCGGCCGCGAGTCCCTGGCGATCACCGCGGACCCGGGCACCGGCCCGCTGGCGGTCACCACGCTGGCCTCCGGTGTATTCCCCAGAAAACCGGGCGAGATCGCCGTGACCCCGCGGACGCTGCAACGGATGGGACTGGCCGTCGGCAAGAGCGTCACCGCCTCGCTGGGCTACGACAAGGAGCTGAACCCGCTGCCCTCGAGGCCGCTCAAGGTGGTCGGCGTGGTCACCGCCGCCGACGACAACGGCTTCCAGGCGTACGCCCCGCAAGCCGTCGTGACCGCGATGACCGGCGTGAAGGAGCTCAGCCAGATCGACGTACGGCTGCGCCCGGGAGCCGACCCGCTCGCCGTCCAAGAGAAGATCGAGGCCCTGATCGACAGCGCCAGGCAAGACGCCGAGCTGGGTGAACGCCCGCTGGTCGACACCGGCACGGTGATCCGGCAGACCGAGGCCATGAGAGCGGCCGGCGACGTCAACACGGTGTTCGCCGCGATCGGCATGTTCATCGCGATCGCCGTGGTCGCCGCCGGCCTGGTCACCACCTCCACCTTCCGGATCGTCTTCGCCCAGCGGATGCGCCAGCTCGCCCTGCTGCGCGCCGTCGGCGCCGGACGCGGCCCGATCACCCGGTCACTGGCCGTCGAGGGCGCCTTGATCGGTCTGACCACCGGGCTCACCGGGACGCTGCTGGCGCTCGGCGCCGGCCATCTCGTGCCGGCCGTGCTCGGCCTGTTCGACAAGCAGGTGGCCTCGCCCGGCTTCCCGCTGCCCGCCTTCGCCGGCACCGTCGCGCTGGCCGTCGTCCTGACGGTGCTCGCGGTCATCGCCCCGGCGGCCGCGGCCGCCAAGGTGTCGCCGCTGGAGGCGCTGCGCAGCGCCGCCACCATCGGCGCCAAGCGTGGCATCGGCAAGCTGCGGTGGGCGATCGGGCTGCTGCTGACCGCCGGGGCGGCACTGGTCGCCGCGTACGTGGTCATGGACCTTCCGGTCCGCGGCCAGAAGTACTACGACCCCGAACCGATGCTGCTGGCCATCGTCGGCTCCTTCGCGCTGGCCTTCTTCGCCCTGATCGCGCTCGGGCCCGCGCTGGTCCGGCCGGCGCTGGCCGTCCTCGGCTGGCCGGTCCGCCGGGCCGGGGCGCTCGGCCGGCTGGCCGCCGGGGGAGTGGGCGGCGCCCCCCGGCGGGCCGCCGCGGTGTCGATGGTGGTCGCGCTCGGCGTCACCCTGATCGCCGGGGTGCTGGTCGGCGGGGCCTCGCTGCGGATCCTCGTCGACCGGCAGACGGCCGCCTCGGCGCCCGCCGACTACCAGGTGACCGCCGAGGAGAAAGGCGGCGCGCTGCCCAGCACGATGGTCGATCAGCTGCGCAAGCGGCCGGAACTGGCCCACGTGACGCCCTACCGGCAGCTCCAGGTCGAGATCGGCGGCAACGATCTGGAGGCCAACGACCTCGCCGTTCGGGCGGTGCCCCAGCTCGAGAAGCTCGACGTGACCGCTGGTTCCCTCGCCGCCCTCGAACCCGGCCGGGTGGTACTCGACGACTTCGCCGCCGACCTCACCGGCCTGACCGTGGGCAACGACCTGACAGTCACCCGCGGCAAGAAGACGGTGCGGTTGAACGTGGTAGCCGTGCTGCCCGACTCGGCACCGCTGGGCTCCGCACTGGTACTCGATCCCGCGGACCTGACCCGGCTGGGCGCCGGCCGCGGCTACTCCGGCCTGCTGGCCGACGCCAGCGGCACCGGCGAGCAGGCCCGCACCGACGGACGCAAAGCGATCATCGACGTGCAGACAGCGACCCGCGCCAAGGGGAAGGTCAACGTGCTCGCCGACCAGCGCGACCAGACCAACGAACAGGTCACCATGCTGCTGATGATCGCGCTCGGCCTCATCGGGCTCACCGTGCTCATCGCGGTGGTCGGGGTCGGCACCACCACCGCACTGTCGGTCGTCGAGCGAGCACGCGAATCCGGCACGCTACGCGCGGTCGGCCTGACCCGCGGCGCGCTGCGTGGCATGCTGACCACCGAGTCCGCCCTGTACGGCGTGATCGGAGCAGGAATCGGGCTGGTACTCGGCGTCCCGTACGCCTGGCTCACCGTCAAAGCCCTCGGCCTGAACGCGCCACTCACCCTGCCGGTTCCGCAACTCGCCGGGGTCTTCGCCACACTCGTGCTGCTCACCGCCGTCGCCGGGGCACTGCCTGCCCGCCGCGCCGCGAAAGTCAGCCCGATCACCGCCCTCGGCGTCGAATGATCAGCTGCGTTGGCTCCACCGCTGGTTCGGCCCACCGTGGCATGACCAGAGGATGAGCTTGGTGCCGTTGGCTGTGCCGGCACCGTTGGCGTCCAGGCACAGCCCTGACTGCGCGCCGGTGAGGGTGCCGTTCGAGTTCAGATTCCACTGTTGGTTGGTGCCGCCGTGGCAGTCCCAGATGATCACCTGGGTGCCGTTGCTGGTGCCCTGCCCATAGGCGTCAAGGCACTTGTTGCCGTACACCTGGAGTTGCCGGCCGGCGGTGTAGGTCCAGCGTTGGGCGGTGCTGTTGCTGATGCAGTCCCACAGTTGCACCTGGGTGCCGTTGGCGGTGCTGGCGTCGGGTACGTCGACGCAGCGACCCGACTGCCCGCTGACGAGTTGGACACCCTGTTGCGGGTTGCCGCCGGCCGGAGCGTATCCGGCGGCGGTGATGTTGGCCTGGACGGCGTTCTCGGTAGCTTCTGACGGGTAGCCGGACGTCAGCACGCCCTCGAAAAAGGTGCCGCGGCCAGTGACGCTGTTGTCGCCGCCGATACCGAGCAGGATGGCTCCTTCCTTCTTCATCGGGTGGTAGCCGTTGGGGCGTCTTCCGTCGAAGTAGGTCGTCAGGCCGCCGGACTGCGCGTTGCCGCCCCGGATCGCCCAATGGTTCGGCTCGCCCTTGACGACGGCGGTCACGAAACGGTGGTTGATGGAGGGGATGTTGTTGTACCCAGCGTTCACTCCGGAGAACAGTCCCCACTCCAGGTCGGCCATGACCCAGGGGCCGGGACCGGCCCCGTAGCCCCACTGCTTGCTGGCGCCGAAGTAGACGGTCTCCATGATGGCGGGGGCGTCGGCCACGCCGTCCGTCTGCGCGTTGCCGTAGTCGAAGCAGCACCATTGGTTGTAGTGCGTGCCGTCGACGACGGCGTAGATGCCCTCGGGCTGGTCGCCGGTCGCGACGCCGTTGGTGCTGTTGTTGCGGTAGCCGGTGCCCGGGGCGATGTAGACGCCGTACGCCTTCTGGCCGCCGACCATGACCGGGGCCGCCTTCGCGTCGGCCAGGTTGTCCCACCCACCGGGGGCGGGCCCGGGCCAGTGGCCGGGGGGCGCCTGGGTCAGGCGGTTGTTCCGGCCGGACTGGTCGTAGATGATCGTGATGAAGCAGGTCGTGTTCGCGCAGAACAAGTCCTGCGCGGCGGCGTCGGCGTAGCCACCGGCACTCTGCACGCCGACGTCCCGAGTGGTGTTGTCCGACGAGCGCCGGACCTGGTAAAGCGGACCGCTGTACGCGCCGTACAGTGCCCGGGTGGTGCTGTGCGCGGCCACGCACGGGGTGCCACCCGAGGCGTATATGTCGCAGGGTCCCGTCGTGGCGGCCAGCGCCGACGACGCGGTGGAGATGACCGCGACTCCGGCACTCACGAGAGCCAACGATGCTGCCGTACCCAAGAGGCGGCGACATCCACTTCTCATGTTCATCGGTTCCTCCCGATCGGTACGTGGGTGGTCATGCCACGACGAGTTGCCACTGCTGGTTGGTTCCGCCGTTGGCGGCCCATTGGATGACTTGGGCGCCGTCGTTCGGCGAGCCGCCCGACACGTCAGCGACCAGACCGGTGCGGACGTTGGTCAGGCGGTGGTAGCCGTCGCCGGTGTCGACCAGTCGCCACCATTGGTGGGCGCTGTTGGTGTCGGACCATTGATCGAGTTGCGTGCCCGCCGTGGCCGAGCCACCGGGGACCTCGAGCACCTTGCCGCTGTGGCGGCTGACCAGTTTGTAGGACATGTCGACGCTGGGCTCCAGCCGCCACTGCTGGTTGGCTGCGCCGGTCCATGTCGACTGGATGGCCTTGGCGCCGTCGGCGGGGGATGGGCCGGAGACGGCGAGTACCTTTCCGCTGCGCCGGTTCACCAGGCGGTGGTGGCCCGCGGGCAGACCCACGGTGATCTGCGCCTGTTGACCGGCGGTCAGCGAGATCACGCGGGCATGCGAGCCGAGCGGGGAGGGGGCGACCGGTGTGGAGGTGGAGACGGATGCCATCCCGCGGCGGCTGATGAGGGTGATGTCCTGGGTGACTGCCGAGGTGAGCGTCACCGCCGCGGTGCGGGCGGCGAGGTCCCAGCCGAGGGTGTCGATGCGGACCCGGTTGCGGCCGCGTACGCCGGTGATGCTGCCCTTGGTGAGCTGGTCGGGCAGGGCGGGCAGCAGCTCGACGATGCCTGGCCTGGTGTGCACGATTGCTTCGGCGATCAGGCCGGGCAGGGCATTGGCCGCGTCGGCGTTGTAGGTTTCCAGGTTCGGGTTGTGGGAGGTCATCAGCGACCTGAAGACCATGTTGTTGCCGAGGATCTTCCGGAGGTTGGTGTAGACGAGGTTGCCGTCCTTCAGCCGGGCGGCTGCCAACGCCCGGTGCAGGCTGCCGTGCGCCGAGAGATTCTCGTCGCCGCGCAGCGCGAGGGCCCGCAGCGCGGCGGTCACCAGGGCAGGTTCGTCCTCCGGGGTGATCTCGTGCAGCGGCCAGGCCCCGTACAGCTGGTGGACGTGCCGGTGGTTGTAGCGGTCGGTCAGTCCGGGCCAGGACCATTCGGCGAGGGCGCCGTCGCCGTTGACGGTGTAGGCGGGCAGTTTGGCCAGCAGGGCGGTCCAGCGTTCGACGCCCTGGCCGCGCCCCTGTTCGACGCCGAGCGCGTTGGCGGCGTCGATGGCGGACCGCAGGGCGTGCTTGCCGGCCTGGATGTCGCCGGTGGCGTTGACCGCCAGGAGGACTCCGGTGCTGGCCGGCGAGTTCTCCATCGAGAAGGACGGCACGAAAACGACCTTGCCGGCGGTGTCGGTACGGGTCAGGAAGTCCTCGTAGAACAGGGCCAGCTCCATCAGGGCCGGGCCGAGCTTGTCCGCCAGGAACGCCCGGTCGCCGGTGACCTGGTAGTACTCCAGCAGCGGGTAGAGCAGCCAGTCGGCGCCGCCGGTCCAGCAGTGGCCGGGGAAGCCCGCGTCGAAATGCAGCATGTGGCCGTATTCGCCGTCGGTGCGGGACGGGGCGAGGAAGCCGCGGGCGCCGTAGATGTTGCGTGCGTTGGTCCGCCAGTGGGCGAGCTGGCCGAGGATCAGCTCGAAGTAGCCTTGCATCGCGTCGCTGAGGTCGAGGATGTTGCCGCCGGCGACCTGCAGGTTGACGTTGGCGTCGGTGGTGAAGTCGTCGGCCCAGGCGGCGTTCCACGATCCGGCCCAGATGCCGGTCAGCCGGGGCGGCAGCACCCCGCTGGAACTGATGAACAGGTAGCGGCCGGAGTCGTAGAGCCGCTCCAGCAGGGCGAGGTCGACGACGCCGCGGTTGGCGTTCTGCCGGGCGATAAGTTCACTAGTCGACAGCTTCCGGTCGGCGGCGGAGACATTCAGGTCGAGGCGGGAGCGATCGTACATGGCCGAATGCAGGGCGACGTGCCGGCTACGGAGCGCGGAGTAGTCGGCGCTCAACGCGGCCAGCGCTGCGTATAGTGGTCTGGCGTCCCACACGGTGGACGACTCGTACCGGTCGAGTTTGGTCAGCAGCACGAGCTTGGTGGCGCCGGTGACGACGATGGTGGTTCCGTTCACGGTCACCGTGCCACCGGCAGGGACGACCCGGGTGACCCCCTCGTAACCGAACGCTCCCTGCCCGGACGGGTAGGTGCCCCGCACATTCAAATAGCCGGAGCCGTTGCTGACCGTCGCCAGGGTGGTGAAGCCGACCGAGCCGGGAACCCCGGCGAGCGCCGTGTCGACGCTCAGCGTGGTGTCGATCGTCCGGCCCGCAGCGGGCGCGAGCTCGTGGACGACCACCTTGTCCGTCCGGGACGCGAAGGCCCTCCGGGTCCAGACGCCGGAGCCATCGGTCCACGTGGAGGTGACCTCGCCGGTGCGGAAATCGGTGATCCGGGCGTAGTCGTTGGCTGTCGTCATGCCCGGAGTGCTGATCCGCAGCTCGTAGCCCGGGTGGAACGTCTGGGTCCAACGCAGGCTCCAGCCGGAGGCGAAATCGGTGTTCGCGCCGCGGTAGTCACCGGCCAGCGCCTTGTTCCGGACGCCGCCGAGTCGTCCGGAGATGACCGGTGGGGTCTGGCTCCGGGTGCCGTTGGGCAGGACGAAGCGATGATGGTTGAGAACCACCCTCTCCAGCGCCGGACCACCGAACAGGACAGCACCGTATTCGCCGTTGCCGGTCAGGAAGCCGTGCGTCCAGTCCGTGGCAGGGGCGGTGTCGTAGATGCCCCGTTCGGGGAGCGTGACCTGGGGAGGCACCGCGGCGGCGGCCGATCGGGCGAAGACTGCCGCGGGCAGGGTTGCGGCGCCCGCGGTCAGCGCGGCGGCCGTGACGAAGCGCCTGCGGTCCATGGGCAGATCCATCAACGAGACTCCTTCGTCGCGGTCCTGCGGTCGAGAGCGGGCGGGCAGGGCGCATGGGCTGCGCACCCGCCGGCTACGTTCGGATCGAGTGGCGCAGCGTTCTCCCTTCGGCCGGACGCGCATCATGCGCGGAAGCTACGGGTTGTCGAATCGACGTGCGGCGCCTTCGCGTCGCACTCAGCCTGTGCTCGCCGGACTGGGGACGGCAGGCGTGCCTATGCTGGCCGAGCGAATCGGTTCGACGAATGCTACCACCAAGTGACGAATCTAAATAGGTCTATCTCTAGGGTGGGCCGCAGCGGGGTTGGCCAGCGCGCCTGGCCATCTGATCCCGGCGTGCAGCAGCCTGCACAGCGGGCGCAACCTGAGCGAGACTTCCGAATCGATTCGTAGCCGGTGGTCGCCGCGCCGGCGGCCGGTGGATCCGCTCCGCAGGCACGACCCGGCGGTGCGGGAGGCCCATCGACCTGGTGTACCCGTCGCGCGCCGAGAAGCTCCTGGCCAACCTGAGGCCGGCGTTGTGGCCGGCGCCGCGCCGGAGCGCGCCACCGGCACGGTCGAGGCCCAGGCCCGTCGACCGTGACCTGTGCGTCTACTGGGGCGCCTCCGGGCCAGGCCGGACACGTCCCGGGTTGGTCTAGATCGCGCCGGTGAGTAGTGCGCCGATGGTCATCACAACAGTCGTGCCGAAGGCCCAGCCGAAGATGAAGCGCTGGTGTTCGCCGAGCTGGATCCGGGCCATGCCGATCAGGATGAAGGTCGAGGCGGTCAACGGGCTCACCGGGAAGCCGGTGGTCATCTGCCCGAGGATCGCGGCTCGGGCGATCTCCGCGGGGTCGCCGCCGACCCCAACCGCGGTGCTCGCCAGAACCGGCAGTACGCCGAAGTAGTACGCGTCGGGGGTGAAGACCAGGCTCAACGGCATACCGGTCAGCGCGACGATCGCCGGCACGAAGCCGCCGAGGCCGGCCGGGATCACGCCCACCACGGCGGTCGCCATCTCGGTGATCATCTTGGTCTCGGTGAGCACGCCGGTGAAGACACCGGCCGCGAAGATCATTGTGGTGACCAGTACCACGCTCCGGCCGTGGCGTTCCAGGAGAGCCTGCTGGGCCTCCCAGCCGGGGTGGTTGACCAGCAGCGCGATGGTGAACGCGATGACGAAGAGCACCGGCAGCGGCATGAGCTCGAGCACGAGAGCGACCAGCAGTACCGCGGTGAGGAGCAGATTGGACCAGTTCAGCGCGGCCTGCGCGGGCTTGGAACCGACCAGTGTGGCGACGGTATGCGGACTCCCCTCGCCCTCGTGGTCCGCGGAGGCCGCGTCCTCCGGTTCCCGCCCGGGACGCATGGGCGGGCCGGAGGCGTCGTTCGGGGACAGCGAGCCGAGGCGCCGGCGTTCGCGGCGGCCGATCATGAAGGCGGCGAAAAGCACCCACACGATGCCCAGGCCCATGGCCGGGAGGACCGGGGTGAATACGTCGGAGCTTTGCAGGTTGAGCGAGGCCATGGCCCGGGCGGTGGGTCCGCCCCAGGGCACCATGTTCATCACGCCGGCGCCCAGGCAGACGATCCCGGCCAGAACCAGGCGGCTCATGCCGAGCCGCTGGTAGATGGGCAGCAGCGCGGAGAGGGTGATCAGGAAGGTCGAGGCGCCGTCACCGTCCAGCGACACTGCCATGGTGAGGACGGCGGTGCCGATCGCGATGCGTACGGGATCGTTCTTCGCCACCTTGAGCACGCCCCGGATAAGCGGGTCGAACAGGCCGGCGTCGATCATCAGGCTGAAGTACAGCACCGCGAACGCGATCATGATGGCGGTCGGCGCGACCCGGGTCAGGCCGTGCAGGACCATCTCGCCGAGTTGGCCGCCGAACCCCCCGGCCAGCCCGGTGACCAGAGGCACCGCCACCAGCGCGATCAGCACCGAGACGCGCTTGGTGAAGGTAAGCAGGAGGAACAGGCCGATGGTGACGAAGCCGAGCGTCGCCAGCATGGACATTCGCCTCTTTCCCCGGGAGAGGTTGACCAATGTGTTACGGACGAGTTTCGGTGGTACAAAACATCGAAGGCCAGAATCAAATGGGCATATATCGATGAGTTCTCCGCATGAATGGAGGCGGTGTGGACGCGACGCTGCGGCAGATGACGGCCTACATCGCGGTCGCCCGGGCCAAGAGCTTCACCATGGCGGCCCGCGATCTGCACCAGTCCCAGTCGTCGCTGAGCCGCGCCGTCGCAGACCTGGAACGTCAGTTCGGCGTGCAGTTGCTCGAGCGCGACACCCGTAACGTGCAGTTGACCGCCGCGGGCGTCGAGGCGCTGCGCGTCGCCGAGCACATCGTCGACACCCACCACCGCGGCATGCGGGAGCTGTCCCGATACCTGGCCGGCGAATCCGGCGTGGTCGTCATCGCCACGCTGCCCTCGGTGGCCGCCCGCCTGCTGCCGCCGATCATCTCGGCGTTTCGCGACCGGTGGCCGGGCGTGTCGGTCCGCATCCTCGACGGGCTGGAGGGCGCGGTGCTCGAGCATGTCACCTCGGCGGTGGCCGACTTCGCGGTCACCACGGTCACCGGCAGACACCTGCGCCTCGAGCACGAGCCACTGGTCAAAGACCGGTTCCACGCGGTCCTGCCACCGGGTCATCGCCTCACCGCCCAATCCGAGATCAGCTGGGCGGAACTGGCCGGAGAACCGTTCCTCGCCGTCGGCCGGAACTCCAGCGTCCGCCGGCTGACCGACGCCGCGTTTCTCGAGGCCGGCCTGGACGTCTCGCCCGCCGCCGAAGCCAGCAGCGTCGCCACGGTCGGCGGGTTGATCGCCGCAGGGCTCGGGGTGACCGCGATGCCGGCACTGGTCCTGCCGCTGATCGGCCCGGGGCTCGCGTGCCGGCCGCTGGTCGGTCCCGTGCTGGAGCGCCGACTCGGCATCGTCCACCAGCTTCGCCGGCCGGCGCCCGTCGCCACCGGCCGCTTCGTCGACCTCCTGCGGGAGCGGCAGGTGGCACTGCCGGCCGGCGTCGCCTGGGACTGACCTCGATCCATGCGCAAAACGCATCCAATCATCGCCGTTTGATGCTCGTACTACGGCCGTCCGCGTGCGCACACTGGTTCCGGCCAAACGGACGGAAGGGGCGCCGATGGTGGGGCGGGGGCAGATGGCCGGCTTGAAGGTCGTCGAGTTCGCACACGTGGTGGCGGGCCCGTTCACCGGGTCGATGCTCGCTGACCACGGCGCGGAAGTGGTACACGTCGAACCGCCCGGCGACGGCGACGCGGCCCGAGCCATGGGACCCGCCAAGGACGGCATCCCGCTGTGGTTCAAGGTTTCCGGGCGGAACAAGCGCTCGGTCACCCTCGACCTGCGGCGCGAGGCGGGCCGAAAGGTGGCGCACCGGCTGGCCGCGTGGGCGGACGTCGTCATCGTCACGCTGCGGCCGGGCCGGTTGCGCGCCTGGGATCTCGACTGGGAGTCGGTACGAGCCATCAACCCGCGCGTGGTCTATCTGCAGATCTCGGGGCTGGGCGCGCAGTCCGACGCCCCGGGCTTCGGCAAGGTCGGCGAGGCCCGCAGCGGCGTGGTGCACCTGACCGGGTTCGCCGACGGGCCACCGGTGCACACCGGCTTCTCGCACGGCGACGCAGTGACCGGCCTGATGGGCGCGTACGCCGTGACGGCCGCGCTCTACCGCCGCGAGCGTGATCCGGCGTTCGCCGGCGAGTGGATCGACCTGGCCCTGTTCGAGCCGCTGTTCCGGCTGGTGGAGTGGCAGGTGATTGTCCAGGACCAGCTCGGCCTCACCCCTGGGCGGTCCGGTAACCAGCTCGCCGTTGCCCCGGCCGCGGTCATCAACACCTACCGCTCGCGTGACGGTGACTGGATCACTGTCACCTCGGCGACCCGGCGTTCGGTGTCCAATGTGGCGGCCCTGCTCGGCCTGCCCGAGGAGGACTTCGCCACCACGACGCAGCAGCACGCCGGCCGGGACCGGCTCGACCACGGCCTGCGAACCTGGATCGCTGAGCGGTCCACCGGCGAATGCCTGGCTGCCTTCGCCCGCGCCGAGGTGGTCGCCGCCCGGATCATGAGCGCCGCGGACATCTCGGCGGACCCCGTCTACGCCGAGCGCGGCAACATCGTCAGTGTCGACGATCCCGACCTCGGCCCGGTACGCATGCAGGCGGCACTACCCCATTTCCGCGAGGCTCCCGGCGGGGTGTGGCGCACCGGTGCCCGGCTCGGCCAGGACAACGACCTGGTCTACCGGGGCTGGCTCGGCCTGTCCGGCGAGCAGCTGGACGAGTTGGAGCGGCAGGGTGTCATCTGACCGCCCGACCCGGCCCCCGCTGCGCAGCCTGCTGTTCGTGCCGGGCACCCGCACCGAGTGGCTGCCCAAGGCCGTCGCTGCCGGCGCCGACGCGGTCATTCTCGACCTGGAGGACGCCGTACCGCCACAGCACCGGGCCGAGGCGCGGGACCGGGTCGCCGCGGCCGTCCGGGAGGCGGCCGGAGACCCCGCCTTGTTCGTGCGGATCAATCCGCTCGATTCCTGGGAGGCGGCCGACGAACTGCGTGACGTCATCGGCCCGAACCTCGCCGGGGTGGTCCTGCCAAAGGTCGCCGACGTCCGTGACGTCGAACTGGCCGACCGCCTGATCACGTTCGGGGAACGGCGGCACGGCCTACCGGACGGTGCGATCGCCCTGATCCCGCTGCTGGAAACGGCGAACGCCCTGCGATCGGCGTACCCGATCGCCGCCGCCGTGCCGCGGGTGGAGTACCTCGGCGCCGTCACCGCGCCCGGCGGTGACGTGGAAAGCGCGATCGGCTACCGGTGGACGCCGGGCGGCGCCGAGACGGCGGAGCTGCGATCCCGGGTGCTCGTCGACGCCCGTGCGGCCGGGGTACGGCATCCGGTCAGCGGACTCTGGACCCGGGTCGGCGACCTCGACGGGTTGCGTGCCTACGCGCTGCACAACCGAGCACTCGGTTACACCGGGATGATGGCGATCCACCCCACCCACATCCCAGTGATCAACGAGGTCTTCACCGCCGGCCCGGAGGATCTCGCGCGATTCGACCGCCTGCTCGAGGCGTACGAGCGAGCGAAGGCCGCCGGGCACGGCGCGGTGGTGTTCGAGGGCGACATGGTCGACGAGGCGATGGCCGCCGGGGCGCGACGGCGATTGCGCGACAGCCGCGCCGACCCCGACTTACGGTGACGCCGATCTATGCAATATGCGGCTCGACTTATCCGCCGGCGATGCTGGCCCCCGCTCGGCGCAGCGCGGAAAGTAACGCGTGCGCAGCAATTTGGGTCCACCCGACGGGAGGCATCGTCATGCGACTCCACCCTCTCCTCCGTACGCGGGCTGTTTTCGCCGCCGCGATCATCACCGCTGTCGGTCTGACCGGCACCACGTCACCGGCCGCCGCCGCGGTCACCATCCCTGCCCCGACGACGGCCGGCCTCGAGGCGACTCAGGGGCCGCTCGCCACCGCGAACTACCGGATCCCCAACCCCATCGGGTACGGATCCGGCACGGTCACCTATCCCACGGCAGCCGACGCCTACCCCGCAGTCGTCCTCATGCCCGGTGGTGGAGGCACCCAGCAGAACCTGCAGTGGCTTGCACCGCGCCTGGCATCCTGGGGATTCGTCGTCATCAACGTCGGCAGCCGGACGCTCGGCGACAGCCCCGAATCCCGCGGCGACCAGATCACGGCCGCCGCCACTCAGCTGCGCACCCTCGGCAACAGCACCGGAAACCCGCTGTCCGGCAGGCTGAACGGCGTGTTCGGCGCCTCCGGGCACTCCCTCGGCGGTGGCGGCACCATGGTCGCGCTGCGCGACGACCCGCGGTTCCGGGCCGGAGTCGCGTTGGCGCCCTACTATCCGGCAGCGAACTTCTCCGGCGTCGCGAAGCCCACCTTCTTCCTGACCTGTGCCGGCGACACCGTCGCGAACGGCGACACCTTCGCCACGCCCTGGTACAACGCGATGACCCGGGCCGAGAAGCTCTACATCGAGGTTCCCGGTGACCACCTGTGCCCGATGACCGGCTACGGCGACAAGGCCAAGCAGGGCAAGTACATCGTCGCCTTCTTCAGCCGCTGGCTGCGCAACGACACCCGGTTCACGCCCTTCCTCTGCGGCTCGCTGCGAAACCCCGACCGCGCCAACCCCGCCGTCGTCACCGATTGGCGCGATACCTGCCCGTTCTGACCACCCCCGAAGCCCGAGCCCGAGAGGCAACGCCATGACGATGACGAGACGCACCGCCCTCACCGCGGGCGCGAGCGTGGCCGCCGCCCCGTTCGTCACCTCCGCGGCGGCATCCGCGGCACCGAAGAAGAGCAGGCGCAACCCGGTGACAGGAGCCCACCTGCTCACCACGGTGACGCCGAGCACCAACTGGCGAGTCACCTCGATCGTCATCCGCTACGCCGACCGCATCGACTTGCGCGGCGTGACCGTTGTCCCGTCGACCTTCGAGGTCCGCGCCACCATCGGCGGCCGGACAGCACCCCGTACCGTCACCGGCGTTCGCCCCGGCACGGGGCCCGGTGAACTCGTCGTCGACCTCGACCCCCGTGACACCAACGCGATCGCCGCGACGGTCGACCCGCTGCCGCTCGACCGCGCGTACACCATCCGCCAGACCACGGATCTGACCACCCGTACCGGCCTGGTTCTGCGGGCCAGCCCGTGGGCGTGGCAGAACGACGACGTGATCACCCCGGTGGTCGACGACTTCGGGGCCGGAACCTTCGTCGACTCCACCGGATTCGAACTGAACTTCCGGCTCTTCCGTCCCGATGGCGCCGGCCAGGACCGAGGCACGCGCCGCCCCTTGGTCGTGACCCTGCACGGCGGCGGCGAGGTCGCCGACAACAACATGACCCAACTGACCGGCAACCGCATCGCCGTCACCTTCGCCAAGCCGGAACGCCAGCGCCGGCACCCCGCATTCGTCCTCGCGCCGCAGGTTCCCCTGCCGCGCCCGATGGACGGGCCGGACGGCACCGACTGGACCGACGCACGCGTACGGACGGCAACCGTCGAACTCATCGACGCGTTCACCGCGCACGAACCCGTCGACCTCGACCGGATCTATCTGGTCGGCCTGTCCTCGGGCGGACGCGGCATCTACGACCTGCTGCCGAGACACCCCACGAAGTTCGCCGCGGCGCTGCCCACCTCGGGCTGGGGCGTGGCCTCTGCCGTCGCTGCGATCACCGGCATCCCGCTGTGGGCGGACCACTCGATCGACGACCCGGTCGTGCCGTACCGGGAAGGCCGGTTCGGCCAACCCGGCACCTGGACCCTGATGAACGCTCTGGAAGCCGCCGGTACGAAGGTCACTCGTGGCGAGTGGGCCAACAACCTGCCCAAGGCCGATTTCGAGGCGCGGTCCAGGGCGCTGCTGCGCCAGGCGGCGGCAGAAGGCAGTCACGTACTGTTCACCAGCTACACCGCGGGCACGACCGCGGTGAACCCGCACCTGGCATGGGCGCAGACCTACGAGAACGATGTCGTGATCGAGTGGCTGTTCGCCCAGTCTCGCCGGAAGCCCCTGGCCGGGAACCGGACTTCTTGACGCTACTGCCGTACGAGACGGTGCCCTGTCGTTCGAGGCGACAAGGCACCGTCTGTCACCCGACGTAGGACAGCCACGATCCTCATTCCCGTTCCAGGCGGAAGTAGAAGTGACCGCCATTCGAGAGAACGGTGCGCGGCTTGCCGTTCATCACGCCCATCAGGGTGTTGTCGCTGACTCGTTTGAAGTGGTCGAGCACCGCCATGCCGTCGTACACCATGGTGGCGGTGATCTCGCCGCGGAACTCGACGTTCCACAGGCTGGCTTCACCCTTGCCGGCGGAGGTGTCGGAGTAGAGGCTGCCGTCCTCGGCGCGACAGATCAGCGGCTGGGCGTCATCCAGCGCGACGAACCGCTTGCCGTACCACCGGCTCCGGGCCAGCATCCGCTCGACGGGATGGCCGGTCGGAAGGGCGAAGCCCCGCCAGAGGCCGAGGATCGATGACGCCTCCACGACCTCGAGGTCCGCCCACAGGGCGTCGAGCCGGCGCGGGTCGATCGGGTTCGACGCCGCGCACAACGATCGCCATCGCGCCGGCACGCCGATCCTCTCGTTCACCACGCCCCCGATGCGGCTTGCGCCGGAGCGATCGAGCGGCCGGGATCCGGCCCCTGCTCCCAGGTCATGTGGGCTCCTGCGGTGCTCGCCGGGTGAGTTCGGTACCGCCCTTGTGGACCGGCCATCCTGCCGCTATGTTAATAGAAATTCGCGGATATGTTAACGGAAAATCTCACATGATCTTGAGAGTGTGCCATCGATCCGCAGCCGCGCATCCTTGGTAACTCAGTGCCTGAGACCTACCGAGGAAGGTGGGTAAGTAAATGACCAATCTCAGCAGAAGAAGCGTCCTGTCCCTCGGTGCAGCGCTGGGCCTGGTGAGCGCGGCAGGCGCGGCACCGGCCCGCGCAGCGGCACCCGCGGGTGCCGGCCCCTGGTGGGTCTGGGACGACGCGGTGGACCGGATGATGGCGGCCGCTCTCGGCACCGGCCAGGTTCCGACGATCAACACCGCGATGAGATCGTGGGTGAACAACAACGATCCGGTGCCCAGCGGGCTGCCGGCCGACCTCGCTGCCCACCTTCAGCAGGCCACCCGGTTGCCCGACTGGGCCGACCGCGCCAAGCTGGGTCTCGCTGCCGACTTCAACCGGCGCAAGGACACCTACCTGTTCATGCTGTACGGCCTTGGCAGCGGCATCATGAGCACGGTGATCCCGCGTGAGGCCAAGTCGGTCTACTGGTCCGCGGGCGGCGCCGACATGAAAGATCGCGCGGCCAAGACGTTCACCTTCGGCTATGACCTGAGCGAACTGACGGCTTTCGAGCCCACGGGCCAGTTCCTGGTGACCGCCAACAAGACGCGCCTCGTGCACGCTGCCGTCCGCCATCTGCTGCCCCAGTCGCCGCAGTGGAAGGCGGTCGCGGACGAGCAGATTCCGATCAGCAACGGCGACATCCTGGTCACCTTCCACAGCCTGGGCACCTTCGTGCACCGGAAGCTTCGCGAGTGGCGCGTCCCGATGTCGCCGGCGGAGGAGGACGCCTTCCTGCACATGTGGCAGGTCGCGATTCACCTCCTCGGCGTGCGGGAGGAGTTCATCCCCAGGACGTGGGCCGCCGCGGAAGCGCAGGCGGCGCAGGTGCTCACACCTGTCCTCGCCCCGACGCGCGAGGGCCGGAAGCTGGCCGAGGAGCTGCTCGGACTCACCGCGCGGATCGACCTCGGCGTCACCCGCGGCTTCCTCAACGAGTTCGTGCGTTACGTGCTCAGCGACGCGATCGGCGACTGGCTCCGGCTGCCGCGCGACTACCTGGCCGCCGCCACCATCCGGGCGGGGTGGCCGACCTACATCCTGTTCCGGGAGGGCCTGCTGCCCGTCATTCCCGTCGGGTTCTACATGTTCGACCAGTTCCTCCGTGCGTTGGCCATGCTGTTCCTCAACAACCTCAGCTCGCCGACCACCACCCCCATCACGATCCCGACGGGCAATCGAGCGGGAGCCTGACGGCGCGCGGGGGAGGGCTGGGGAGGGGCTTGCGGGGCGCAGCCGACCTCGATGACGAACGTTCAGCGCGCTGCGCGGGCTTGGCTCACGACGGCGTTGCCGAGCCACCGCTCCAGGTGCGCACCAAGGCCCCACTCGGTGAGTACGGTCTGGGTGTGCGCACCGGGCATCGGCGGCCCGTCGCCGATCGCGCCGGGCGTGCGTGACAGCCGGGGTGCCACGGCGGGCTGCCGCACGCCGAAGTGATCCTCGAACGTCGCGCGCGCCGCCAAGTGCGGATGGTGTTGTGCCTCCGCCAGCGACAACACCGGTGCCACGCAGGCGTCGGTGCCGTCGAACAGCTCGGTCCATTCCGCTCGGGTACGGGTGGCGAAGGTCGCCGCGAAACGGTCGCGCAACACGGGCCAACCGCTGACGTCGTGCTGCGCCGGGAGGTCGGCATCGGCCAGCCCGAGGATTCTCAGCAACTCGGCATAGAACTGCGGTTCGAGTGCTCCCACAGCCATGTGTCCATCGTCGGCGGTGGCGTAGACGTCGTAGAAAGGGGCGCCGCCGTCGAGCAGGTTGCTGCCGCGCTCCGCTCGCCAGCCGCCATCGGCGAGCGGACCACAGAACATCGTGGTCAGGTGAGCCGCGCCGTCGACGATGGCCGCGTCCACGACTTGCCCGCGACCGGTGCTTCGGGCGACGTGCAACGCCGCCAAGCAGCCGACGACCAGGTACAGCGCGCCTCCGCCGAAGTCGCCGACGAGGTTGAGCGGGATCTGCGGCGGCCCGCCGGCACGGCCGATCGGGTGCAAGCAGCCGGCGACCGCAATGTAGCCGATGTCGTGCCCGGCCGTGTGGGCCAGCGGTCCCTGTTGTCCCCATCCGGTCATCCGCCCGTAGACCAGGCCCGGGTTCCTGGCCAGTGCCGCCGGTGGCCCGATGCCGAGGCGTTCGGCCACCCCCGGGCGCCAACCTTCGATCAGGATCGCGGCGTGCTCGGCCAGTCCGAGGACCACCTCGGCCCCGTCGGCATGCTTGAGATCCACGATGATCGACCGCTTGCCCCGGTTGAGCAGGTCGCGACTCGGGCCGCCGAGGGGTGACCGGCTCGGCGAGGGGCGATCGACGCGGACGACGTCGGCCCCGAGGTCGGCCAGCAGCATCGCGGCGAACGGAGCCGGGCCTATCCCGGCGAGCTCCACCACGCGGACACCGGTGAGCGGACCGTTCATGCGCCGGGCCGCCGGGCTGAGCGGACCGTGCCGGCGGGAACGACGAATGGTGCCAACAGCCGGCCTCCTGACGTGTGCGAGGGGGTGGTTGACCCGCCATGGCCGCAGCCTGCGGTCTCGGGACAGCGGTGGCTACTCGAACGTGGAGCCGTCTCTGGCCTTGGCGGCCAGCAGCGGCGGCGGAGTGAAGCGGTCTCCGTACCGGTCGGCCAGCTCTCGGGCACGCATCACAAAGGACGGCAGGCCACCCGGATAGCCATTGATGTACTGCAGCACACCGCCGGTCCAGCCGGGATAGCCGATACCGAGAATCGAGCCGACGTTTGCCTCCGGCACCGAGGTGAGCACACCCTCCGCCAGGCACCGCACCGATTCCAGCGCCTCGACGAACAGCAGGCGCTCCATCAGATCCTCGAACGGAATCCGGACGTCCGGGATGGCGAAGGCGGACAGGCCCGGCCAGAGGCCCCGGCGCTTGCCGTCGGCGTACTCGTAGAAGCCGGCGCCGGAGGATCGGCCCGGACGCCCGAACTCGTCGATCATCCGGTCGACGACCACGTCCGCCGGATGCGGCACCCATTCGTCGCCGGCCGCCGCACGGGCCTCCTCACGGATCTTGCGGGGCAGGGTGAGGGTCAGCTCGTCCAGGAGGGCGAGAACCGGCGTCGGGTAGCCCGCCTGGCCGCCGGCCTGCTCGATGCTGGCCGGTGGCACCCCCTCGGCGAGCATCGCGAGGCCCTCGTTGGTGAACGTGCCGATCACCCGGCTGGTGAAGAAGCCGCGGCTGTCATTGACCACGATGGGCGTCTTGCGCAGCCGCCTCGCCACGTCGAGGGCCCGTTGCCGGGCGCCCTCGCTGGTCTTCGCGCCGGGGATCACCTCGACCAGCGGCATTCTGTCGACCGGGGAGAAGAAGTGTAGGCCGATGAAGTCGCTCTGGCGCCGGACACCCTCGGCGAGCAGCGCGATGGGCAGGGTGGAGGTGTTGGAGCAGAGCAGCGCGTCCGGTGCGACGATCTCCTCCACCTCGGCGAAGACCTTGTGCTTGAGGCCGACGTCCTCGAAGACCGCCTCGATCACCACGTCGGCGTCCGCCAGGTCGGACACGTCCGCGGTGGGCACGATCCGATCGAGCAGCGCCTGCCCCTCGTGCTCGGCGATCCTGCCCCGGGCGACGTCCTTGGCGACCAGGCGTTGCGAGTAGGCCTTGCCGTGCGCGGCCTTCTCGACGGTCACGTCCCGCAGCACCACCTCGAGTCCGGAGCGGGCACAGACGTACGCGATGGCGGCGCCCATCATGCCGGCGCCGAGCACCGCGACCTTGCGGACCGGTGGGACGGCACCCAGATCGCGCCGGTCGACCTGCTTGAGGTCGTAGAAGAACGCCTTGATCATGTTCTTCGCGGTCTGGCCGGTGGCCAGCTCGACGAAGTACCGGCTCTCGATGACGAACGCGGTGTCCACGTCGACCTGCGCACCCTCGACCGCGGCGCACAGGATGTTGCGGGGTGCCGGGTAGGGGGCGCCTCTGAGCTGCTTGCGCAGGGTGGCTGGGAAGGCCGGCAGCTGTGCCGCAAGCGCCGGCGTCGACGGCGAGCCACCGGGGACCTCGTAGCCGGGCCGGTCCCACGGCTGGGCGGCGTCCGGGTGGTGGACGATCCACGCGCGAGCAGCGGCCAGCAGCTCTTCCGGTGACGAGACCACCTGGTCGATCAGGCCGAGCTCGCGCGCCGCGGCGACGCGGTGCCGGGTGCCCTTCAGCAGCACCTGGGTGAGCGCGGTGACCAGGCCGAGCAGCCGCACGGTGCGCACCACTCCGCCGCCGGCCGGCAGCAGTCCGAGCGTGACCTCAGGAAGGCCGACCTCCAGACGGGGTGTGTCCAGGGCGATCCGGCGATGGCAGGCAAGCGCCAGCTCCAGGCCCCCGCCGAGGGCCGAGCCGTTGAGCGCGGCCACCACCGGCCGGCCGAGGGTCTCCAGGCGGCGCAGCTGCGCCTTGACCCGGTTGGCCTGGTCGAAGGCCATCTGCCCCTGATCGGGGCCGATCGCCCGCAGCGAGTCGAGGTCGCCGCCGGCGAACCACGAGTCCTTCGCCGAGGTGATGATCACGCCGGTGATCTCGTCGCGCTCTGCCTCGAGGCGGCCGACAGTCGCCGCCATGCTGTCGACGTACGCCGCATTCATGGTGTTGGCGCCGCGCGCCGGGTCGTCGAGGGTGAGTACGACGATGCCGTCGTCCCCGCGATCCCAGCGGATCGTGTCGGTCATCTCTCGCCCTTCCGCGCTCAGAGTCGCTCGACGACGGTGGCGATGCCCATGCCGCCGCCGATGCAGAGAGTGGCCAGGCCGTAGCGGCCGCCTCGTCGGCCCAGCTCGTCGACGAGGGTGCCGAGAATCATGGCGCCGGTGGCGCCCAACGGGTGCCCCATGGCGATCGCGCCTCCGTTGACGTTGACGATGTCCGGTTCGAGCTTCATGTCGTCGATGTAGTGCAGCACCACGGCCGCGAACGCCTCGTTGATCTCGACCAGGTCGAGGTCGTCCACCCCCAGGCCGGCCTTTGCCAGCGCCTTGCGGGAAGCCGGCGCCGGGCCGGTCAGCATGATGGTCGGATCGGCGCCGCTCAACGCGGTGGCCACGATGCGTGCTCGCGGAACGAGCCGGGCACGCCGGCCGGCGTCGGCCGAGCCGATCAGCACCAGCGCGGCCCCGTCGACGATGCCGGACGAGTTGCCGGCATGGTGGACGTGGTCGATCCGCTCGACCCAGTGGAACTTCTGCAACGCCACGGCGTCGAAGCCGCCCTGCTCGCCGATGGCCGCGAAGGACGGTGGCAGCGCGGCGAGCGCCTCGAGGGTGGTTTCCGGGCGGACGTGTTCGTCGTGGTCCAGCAGCAGCAGGCCGTTGCGGTCACGCACCGGCACGACCGAGTCGGCGAACCAGCCGTTCGCCCAGGCGGCCGCGGCCCGCTGCTGCGAACGCACCGCCCACGCGTCGACGTCAGTGCGGGAGTAGCCGTCCATCGTGGCGATCAGATCAGCGCCGATGCCTTGCGGAACGAAGCCAGTGGCCAGGTTGGTCTCCGGGTCGAGGGCCCAGGCGCCGCCGTCGGAACCCATCGGCACCCGCGACATCGACTCGACCCCGCCCGCCAGCACCAGGTCCTCCCAGCCGGACCGGACCTTCTGCGCGGCGACGTTCACCGCCTCGAGGCCGGAACCGCAGAAGCGGTTGAGCTGCACCCCGGCCACCGACTCGGGCAGCCCGGCGACGAGCGCCGCGGTCTTGGCGATGTCGGCGCCCTGCTCGCCGACCGGGGAAACGACGCCGAGCACCACGTCGTCGATGTCGGCCGGGTCCATCTCCGGGTGGCGGCGACGCAGCTCGTCGATCAGCCCGACGACCAGCGACACCGGCTTCGTGCCGTACAGCGAGCCGTGTCGCTTGCCCCGGCCGCGCGGCGTGCGCACGGCGTCGTAGAGGTAGGCCACAGTCCGTCTCCCATCGCCTTCAACGCGAATCGCCGTTAACTTATTCATGTATTCGCCCTCTCTGTCAACCACCTGGCCGGTTGCCGGGATCAAGTCGCGGCTAACCCGGGCGTACGCTGTGGCGGTGCGCAGCTCAACCGTCGACGTGTCCGGTGGCCAGCAGAAGAGGCCGAAGGACCGCAAGGCCCAGATCGCCCAGGTCGCAGCGGAACTGTTCTGTGCACGCGGCTTTCACGGCGTCGGCCTCGATGAGATCGCCGCGGCCGTCGGCATCAGCGCACCGGCGGTCTATCGGCACTTCGAGAACAAGTACGCGATCCTGGTCTTCGCCACCCGCCGCCTCATCGATGCCACGCTGACCGCCACCGACCTGCCGGCCGCGGGCGACCCGTGGGCGACCCTCGCAGCGCTGCTGGAGGCGCTCGCCCGGCTGGCCACCACCCACCGCGACACCGGCGGCCTCTACCAATGGGAGTGGCGCTACCTGACCCCGGAACACCGTGCCGAGTTCCGCGACGACCTGGGCACGCTGCTGGCGCGGATAGTCACGCCGCTGTCCGCCGCGCGCCCCGAGCTGACCGCGGCTGACGCGAACGCGCTGGCCCGGGCCACGCTCAGCGTCTTCGTCAGCCTCGGCACGCACCGAGCCCCGATCGCCAAGGGCCGTGCCGAGCAGGCGCTGCGCCGGGCGGGTGCGGCCGTGTTGCACGACGAGCCGCCCACGCCGGCGGTGCCACCGCGCGAGGATGACAGCCGGACCGTACGGCTGGGCTCGCGCCGGGAAATCCTGCTGGCCGAGTCGATCCGGCTGTTCCGGCGGCACGGCTACCATGCCGTCAACGTCGAGGACATCGGCCGGGCCGCGGGCATCAACGCATCCAGCGTCTACCGCTACTTTCCGAGCAAGAGCGCCCTGCTCGCCGCGGCCTTCTACCGGGCGTCCGATCGGGTCGCCGAGGCCACCGTGGCCGCGTTGTCCAGCTCGGCCGGCGGCGCCGACGCCTTGCGCCGGATGGTCGAGTCGTACGTGAACCTGACCTTCGAGCGCAGCGACCTGGTCTCGGTCTACCTCGCGGAGAACTACAGCCTCCCCGAGGCCGACCGGCACGAGTTGCGCAAGGTACAGCGGCTGCACGTCGAGGAGTGGGTACGGCTGCTCGGCGCCGTGCGGCCCGAACTGCCCACCCCCGAGGTGCGCGTCCTCGTCCACGCCGCGATCAACCTGACCACCGATCTGAGCCGGTGGGTGCACTTCGACCGGCGTACCGGCATGGATCGGCATCTGATCCGCCTGATGTGGACCGTCCTGACCGCCTAAGTTAACGAGCTTTCGCCGCCCTACCTGTCCGTGAGGGCGGAATTCGCGCTGCTCGCTGCCGAAGGTTCCGTACAGGCTAATCGTCGTTTACATTGCATTGCAGGGAGGACGGCGTGTTCGACGGCGCCGCGGGCTCGGGCGGGAGACCCGAGCGAGCCCCTTGCCGCCGGTGACGGACCAGGGAGCCGACGCCGCAGCCGCTCCCGACCGCTGAAGGAGGACCACGCATGGATTCTTCCGTCGCCCAGCGGTGCGCCGACACCGCCCGTGGGCTGACCGTTCCGATCCTGTTGCACCGCAACGCGACGGAGTTCGGTGACCGGCCCGCCCTGAGCGTCCTCGGCCGCGCCGGCACGCTGACCTGGCGGCAGGTGCGCGACCGGGTGGCCGCGCTGTCCCGCGGCTTGGCCGGGCTGGGGCTGCGCTCCGGCGATCGCATTCTGGTCATGATGTCCGGCCGGCCTGAGCACTGGCTCGTCGACCTCGCGGCGGTGCATCTGGGTGCCGTGCCGTCCACGGTGTACGCGACGCTGTCCACCGACCAGCTGAGCTTCCTGGCCCGGCACAGCGGAGCGAAGATCGTGGTGGTCGAGCACGAGGATTCGCGACGCCGGTGGGAGGCGATCGCCGCCGACCTGCCGCAACCACCGCGGATCCTGGTGGTCGGCAGCTCACTCGGCGAGATCGAGGCGGCCGGCCGCGCCGCGTACGAGGCCGAGCCGGCAGCCTTCGAAAAGGCTTGGCGAGCGGTCCGGCCCGAGCAGGCCGTCACCCTGCTCTACACGTCCGGAACCACCGGAGATCCGAAGGGCGTCGTGCTCACCCACCGCAACGTGATCTACCAGTCGGTGGTGCTCGAAGCCACGGTCACCACCCCCGATCACGCCGCCTCGCTGGCCTATCTGCCGCTCGCGCACATCGCGGAGCGGATGCTGGGCATCTACAACCCGATCTACCGGGCGGGGCACGTCACCATCTGCCCCGACCCGGCGCAACTGCTCGCCGGCCTGGTGCAGGTGCGGCCGGTCTCGTTCTTCGGGGTGCCGCGCATCTGGGAGAAGCTGGCCGCCGGCATCCAGGCCCAGCTCGCCACCGCCGATCCGCAGGTCCGCGAAGCCGTCGAGGCGGCGAGCGCGGTCGCCCTGGAGGTCTACCGGCTGCGCGGTGCCGAACAGCAGGTGCCGGCCGAACTGGCGGCCAGGCACGCCGCCGTGGACGCACGGGTCCTGCGGCCGCTGCGGGCCAGACTCGGCCTCGACAATGTGGTGTGGGCAGGCAGCGGCGCCGCGCCCATCCCCGTCGAGGTGCTGCTCTACCTGGCCGGCATCGGCGTGGACGTGCTCGAGGTGTGGGGCATGACCGAGACCACCGGCACGGCGACGATCAACACCCCCGCCCACTTCCGCACCGGCACGGTCGGCCGGGTCAACCCGGGCATGCGGATCAGACTCGCGGAGGACGGCGAGATCCTGGTACGCGGCCCGCTCGTCGCCGCCGGATATCTGCGTCCCGACGGCGGCGTCGAGCCGATCGTCGACGACCAGGGCTGGCTCGCCACCGGCGACGTCGGCACCCTCGACGACGACGGCTACCTCACGATCACCGACCGCAAGAAGGAACTGATCATCAACTCGAGCGGGAAGAACATCTCCCCGGCCCAGATCGAGAGCCTCCTGCGGGCCCACCCGCTGATCGCGCAGGCCGTGGCGATCGGCGACCGCCGCCCGTACATCACCGCGCTCATCGTCCTCGACCCGGAGTACCTGCCGGTCTGGGCGCGCGCCAAGGGCCTGACCCGGGCCGCGGTGGCCGACCTGGCCGATCACCCCGACCTGCGTGCCGAGATCACCGCAGCGGTCTCCGCCGCCAACGCGCGACTCGCCCGTCCCGAGCAGGTCAAGACCTTCCAGGTGCTCCCCAGCACCTGGACGCCGGAGAGCGGCGAACTGACCCCCACCCTGAAACTGCGCCGCCGCGTCGTGCAGGAGCGGTACGCGGACGTCATCGACGGTCTCTACGCGGCGGGCAGCCACCCAGCGGCCGCACGTTGAGACGGTCACGCCGGCGTCGCGAGGAGGCCCGGGGGACGCAGCCCCGGGCCGCCGTCACAAGCCGTACGTCTTGCCGATGATGTCCCGCTGGATCTCGCTGGTGCCGCCGTACACGGTGGCGACCAGGGCGGCGCGGACGTGCCGTTCCATGTCGTACTCGGTGGCGTAGCCGTAGCCGCCCATCATCTGCATGCCGGCCAGGGCGACCTCGCGGGCCACCTCGGTGGTCTTGAGCTTCACCATCGAACTCTCCCGGGGCAGTACCCGCGACGGATCCCGGTCGACCAACTCGGCGGTGCGATAGACGAGCAGCTCGCAGCACTCGATCTCGGTGGCGAGGTCGGCGATCCGGTGTCGCAGCGCCTGGAAGCTGCCGATCGGCCGGCCGAACTGCCTCCGCTCACGCACGTATCGCAGCGCGTCGTCGAAGGCTCGCCGGGCGGTGCCCAGCATGAGTCCGGCGAGGATGAGCCGTTCCAGGTTGAGGCCGGCCATGAGCTGTTTCCAGCCGTTGCCGACGGTGCCGACGACCGCGTCCTCGCCGACGTGGCAGTCGCTGAAGTAGAGGTCGTTGACCTCCTTGCCGCCCATCGTGTCGATGCCGCTGACCCGCAGTCCCGGTGTGTCGGCCGGCACCAGCAGCATGGTGAGGCCGGCATGCTCGCCCGGCTTCCCGCCGGTGCGCGCGACGAGCAGGATCGCGTCGGCGAAATGAGCATTCGAGCACCACGTCTTCTGCCCGTTGATGAGATATCCGCCGCCGGGGGCCGCGGTGGCGCGGCATGCCAGCGCGGCCACATCGGAGCCGGCCTCCGGCTCCGACATCGCGATGGCGAAGGTGCGGCCGGCGGCGGTGCCCCCGACGACGGTCCGCTGCTGTTGCGGTGAGCCGAATCGGCGCACCGCGCCGGCCACGATGGCCGACGTGGCGAATCCGCCGATCGGCGCCATTCCGTACGCCGTGTGCTCCAGGAACAGGCACATGTCGACCATGCCGCTCTGCACCACCTCGAGCCAGCCGAGATCGGCCATCTTCTGGTAGAGGCGCTGGTTGTGCAGGTGGGCGCCGTTGCCGGTGAGGACGTCGCGTTGCGCCCGGGTGCCCGACTCGCGCTTGCAGAAGTCGGTCAGGGCCTCGACGAAGGCGCGCCGCTCATCGCTCAGATCAAGATTCATGTCAATCCGCTCCCGGGCCTGTACTAGGGATTGACGCGACCGTAGCATATCAAATATCAAATTCTGGAGGTGTGATGGAGGCCGTCTCCCAAGCCCGTGCGGCCGCCGGTTGGTGGGCCGGTCTGAGCTTCCGCGAGCGCCGCGATCACCTGGTGCGCTGGAAGCGCGTCATCGCCGCCCGATCCGATGAACTGGGCCGGGTCGTCCACGCCGAGACCGGCAAACCCGTCGGCGACGCCCTGCTGGAGATCATGTTGGCGGTCGAACATCTCGACTGGGCCGCCCGCAACGCCGAGCGGGTCCTCAAGCGCCGACGGGTCCGATCCGGCCTGCTCGCCGCCGATCAGGGCGCCGCGGTCGAGTATCGGCCGCTCGGCGTGGTCGGCGTGATCGGGCCGTGGAACTATCCCGTCTACACCCCGCTCGGCTCCGTCTCCTACGCCCTGGCCGCGGGAAACGCCGTGGTGTTCAAGCCCAGCGAGCACACCCCCAAGACGGGGGAGTGGCTGGCGGACGCCTGGCGGGACGTCATCGCCCGGCCCGTTCTGCAGGTCGTCACGGGTGACCGCGCGGTCGGCGCGGCGCTGGTCGAGGCGGGCGTCGACAAGATCGCGTTCACCGGGTCGGCGGCCACCGGGCGGAAGGTCATGGCCGCCTGCGCGCGCAGTCTCACGCCGGTGGTGATCGAGGGCGGCGGCAAGGACGCGATGATCGTCGCGGCGGACGCGGACCTCGACGCCGCGGCCAAGGCCGCGGCCTTCGGCGGGTTCGGCAACGCGGGCCAGACCTGCGCCGGCGTCGAGCGGGTGTACGTGGAACGCGCCGTCTACCCCGACTTCCTCGCTCGCCTGGCCGCGATCGCCGAGACCGTGCAGCCGGCCGAGGACGGGCCGTATGGGCGGATGACCGTTCCGGCGCAGCTGGAGGTCGTACGCAACCATGTCGCCGATGCCCTCGCCAAGGGTGGCAAGGCGGTTGTCGGCGGCCCAGAGTCGGTCCAGCCGCCCGTCGTCTTCCCGGTGGTGCTCGCCGAGGTGCCGGAGGACAGTGCCGCGGTGACCGAGGAGACGTTCGGGCCGACCGTGGTGGTGAACCCGGTCGCCTCGCTCGACGAGGCGGTGCGTCTGGCCAACGCGTCCCGGTACGGGCTGGCGGCCTCGATCTTCTCGCGAGATCACGGAAAGGCGGTCGGCCTCGCCCGCCGCCTGCGCACCGGCGCCGCGTCGATCAACTCGGTGCTGGGCTTCGCCGGCGTGCCGTCGCTGCCGTTCGGCGGGGTGGGCGACTCCGGCTTCGGCCGGGTGCACGGCGCGGACGGGCTGCGGGAGTTCAGCCGGGCCCAGTCCGTGACGTGGCGCCGCTTCCCCGCGCCGATGGACCTGATGAGCATCAAGCGCGACCCGGCGGTCCTGGACCGGGCCATCCGGATCTTCCGGATGCGTCACGCCCGGGGCGCTACTCCCAGAGCCCCAGGCCGTCCAGGTGCTTGATCAACAGGTCGGCGCCGTCCGTGAAATGCCGGATCATGACCACCCGGGCGGCGTCGGCGTCACCCGCCGCAAAGGCCACCAGCAGCGCCTCGTGATCCTGCTTCATGCCGCCGCGCCACCTGGCGTCGGTGGAATAGAACCGTACCGGGGTGTAGCGCGTAGCCGTGTGCAGAAACCAGGTGAGCTTGCGGGCCGCGGCGATCCGGTTGATCGTGCGGTGAAAACCGAACTCGAGCCGTTCCACGTCCGCCGGCCGCTTCGCCCGCTGCAGCGCCTTGTTCGCCACGACCAGCTCGTCCAGCTGCGCGTCGGTGATCACCCGGGCGACCCGCGCGGCCAGTTCGCCGGCGATGTCACCCTGCACCTGGAACAGGTCGCGCACGTCCTGTTCGGACAGCGGCGACACCACGTAGCCCTTACGGGGCTCCAGCTCGACCATGTCCTCGCCGCGTAGCGTCAGCAGCGCCTCGCGCACCGGCGTGATGCTCACATCGAGCTGTGCCGCGACGTCCTCGAGCCGGATCCGGGCGCCGGGCCGCAGCTCACCGGACATGATCCGGGCGCGGAGCGTGGCGGCGACTTCGTCGGAGAGCTGGGGGCGCACAAGAGCGAAGGATATCAAATATCACATCAGTCCGGACGACGAGGCCCGCGCGCTCGCCACGTGACAGAGAGGGTTGTCCATGAGTCACCGCTACGATCGGGTGCGGCGCATCGCCGGCCTGCACCCGGCCCGGGACCACCTGGAGATCTACCAGATCTCGGCCGGCCTGGAGTTCCCGTGGGACTACACCCGGGCGCTCGAACAGGCACTCTTCCGCACGTACTGCGTCCCGAGCATCTCGCGCCTGCTGGCCGCCACCGGCGAGTTCGAGAAGCGGCCGCAGAAGCGCTACGACGACACCGCCTTGCTGATGGCCGAGATCGCCGCGCACGGGTACGACTCCCCGCGCGGGCGCGAGGCGCTCAAGGTGGTCAACCGGATGCACGGCCGCTACGCGATCAGTAACGACGACATGCGTTATGTGCTCTCGACGTTCATCTACGACCCGATCGATTGGCTCTCCCGGTACGGCTGGCGGCCGCTGCACATCAACGAGAAGCTCGCCGCCTTCCACTACTACCGCGAGGTCGGCCGGCGGATGGGCATACGCGATATTCCCACCTCCTTCGACGACTTCGCCGTTCTCAAGCGGAAGTACGAGGCGGACCACTTCGTGTACTCCGCGACCAATCGGAAGATCGGCGAATACACGATCGGCCTGTTCGCCGCCTGGTTTCCCGGTTTTCTGCGCCCGGCCGTACGGCTCGGCGTGCGCGGCATGCTCGACGAGCCGATGCTCCGCGCCTTCGGCCTCGAGCCGGCTCCGCACTGGGTCGGAGCGCTGTCCGAGGCGGGCCTCAAGACCCGCGCCGCCATCGTCCGTCTTCTCCCGCCACGCCGCACCTCGGTGCTCGGCGTGTCTCGACGCAACCGCACCTATCCCGGCTATCCCACCGGCCACCGCCCTGCCGACCTGGGCGCGCCGGCCCCACCGGCGGACTTTCCGGCCGACCACCTTCGCCGTGGTGATTGACCGGAGGCTTGCCGGCATCCAGGCGGGCACCTCGCCCCCAGCCGCAACTGCGTCTCGGGCCGACACCTCCGCCGAAGACATCCTCGCGCGCGTCCGGGCTGCCGTCGCGGTGCTGCCACCGGGCGCCGGCCCGAGCCGCGGTAAGGCGCCCACCGTGCGGCGGCCCGAGACCGCAGTCCCGCCGATGCTCACCGATCCGTGCAGCCCGCTCGGGGCGCACCGAAAAATGCGCCAGTATGAGACGCGTCGGGAGCCCGCATCGGTTGCCATGATCCTTCCCACATGCCGATCAGCGGGATTCACCGCTTTGCCGAATTAAGGTGGCTCCTCCACAGCCGGATTCACAGACGTCCATCTGTGTGATCCGTTCACCGCGAGGAGTCACCTTGACCCACCAGCGCACCGCTCTCCATCGCCGCACGCTGCTGAAGACGGCGGCCGCGACCGCGGTGGGCGCACAGCTCGTCCTGCCCGGCCGTGCGCAGGCCGCGGCCAAGGCCGGCACGGACCCGGTCCTCGACTCCATCATCGACTGCGCGGCCTGGGCCGCGCGGCCGGCGAAGGTACCGGTGGTGCTCAGCCCCGGCACCACCCAGAAAATCGTCGTGCACCACACGAACTTCCCGAACACCACGGACCTCTCCCGCGAGCGGGCCATCGCGCTCGCCCACGAGATCCAGGACCTGCACCTGGACACCCGGGGCTTCGACGACACCGGCCAGCACTTCACGGTCAGTCGGGGCGGGTACATCCTGGAGGGCCGGCACCGGAGCCTGGAAACGCTGCGCGGCGGCACCGAACAGGTGATCGGCGCGCACGCGGTCAGCGAGAACCGGCGGGGCATCGGCATCGAGAGCGAGGGCGTGTACGTCACCGAGTCGCCTACCCAGGAGCTGTTCGACTCAGTGGCGAAACTCTGCTTGATCATCTGCCGGCAGTACCGCCTGGGACCGCACCAGATCTTCGGCCATTGGGACTTCGCCGCGACCCTGTGCCCCGGCGCCGCGTACTATCCGATGTTCCCCGTCCTGCGCCGCAAGGTCGCCAAGGAGTTGGGCACCGACCTCGCCGACGTCCCCGAGCGGACCTGGCCGAACATCATGTCCGGCAGCAACGGCACGGTCGTGGCGACCATGCAGTTCCTGCTGCGGTCGCGCGGCTACACGCTCACCCCGGACGGCGGTTTCGGGCCGATCAGCATCGCCGCCGTGCGGGACTTCCAGACCAAGCAGGGGCTGCCGGCGGCCACCGGCGGCGAGGTCAGCAACGCCACCTGGGAGCGGCTCATCGTCCCGCTGGACGCCAATTCCACCGGCGACCCGGTCACCGGCCTGCAGAAGATGCTGCAGGAGCGCGGCCACACCGGGGTGACCCAGACCGGCGTCTTCACCACCCCCACCGACATGGCGGTCCGGGCAAGCCAGCGGCTGCACGGCCTGCCCGAGACCGGCCAGGTCGACACGGCGACCTGGTGCGCCGTGGTCGGCGGCATCGTCCGCGAGGAATTCACCACCACTCCCTGACCCGCCAGCGACACCCGGCTTGTGCCTTGGCGCGCGCCGGGCGTCGCCGCGTTGTGGGGTTGGCGGTCAGAGGCCGAAGGCGCCACCTTCGATGAGATGAGCAGGCCGATGTCGATGCTGGTATCACCACGCACGGGCGCAACCTTCGCGAACTCACCCACCTCGTGTCGCTCGGCATGAGCCGGTGCTGGTCCGGGCCGGACCAGCACCGGTCGCCGAGTCGGGCTAACGCTGGAGCGTCAGCACAGCCGGACGGTAGGGCAGCAGGCCGTAGGCGGTGCCGTCCGAGCTCGGGCTGCGACCCTGGTACAGCAGTTGCAGGTTGCACGGATCCACGGTCTTGGTCTGATCCGCGCTGCGGACCAGATCGCCGTGGCTGATGTCGTTGGTCCAAGTCGCGCCGCTGTTGGCCTTGCCGGCGAAGGGGTTGCTCACGGTGGCGGCCTGCGGCGCCCACGACCCGCCGAGGCTGGTGGCCGTGAACGAGCGGAAGTAGCGGCCGGTCGGGCTCTTCGCCTCGACCAGCATCAGATACTGGTTCTGCCCCTGGACCTTGTAGACCTCGACCGCCTCGAACAGGTTGTCCTCCGTGTCGCTCATGATTGTCGTGTAGGACGAGCCGAAGCTGCCGGGGAAGTTGCCGATGGGCATGCTGGCCCGGTAGATCTTGCCGTTGTCCCCGGCGAAGAACAGGTACATGTTCGTGTCGTCGCCGATGAGGGTCTGGTCGATGGGCCCGGTGCCGGAGCCGGTGATGCTGCCGGTGAACAGCGTCTGCGGGGCGGACCAGCCGTTGGCGTTGGTGGGGTCGGTCGAGGTGCGGTAGGAGAAGGCCGGCCCACCCCATTGGTAGGCAAGCACCCAGATGTTCTTCGGGGCGAAGTAGAACAGCGTCGGTGCGACGGCGTTGAAGGACATCGTGTTCTGGCTGGCCGTGGCCATGTCGGACCAGTTGGTGAAGGCGCCGAAGTTCATCGATCCCCAGGTGGATCCGGTGTCATGCGTCGTGGCGTAGACGATGTGCTTGCCGTTGTGGACGACGTTGGTGAAGTCCTTGAGCGCGACCCAGCCCGACTTGGGGTTCGCGAGCGGACCCGTGGAACTCCACCGGTACGTCGAGGGAAGGGCACACGTGCCGTTCGACGAGTTGTTGACGAGCGATGCGTCATCGAGGTAGAAACCGTCGGTGCCGGCGATCGTCTCCACGTACAACGTCGCGGAGGACAACGTCCCGGTCCACGACACGGTTGTGGTGCCGGTCAGCTGCGTCCAGCCGGAGGCGTTCACCGCGCCCTGTGCCAGCGTGAGGTAACTCGTCGTCCCGTTGGCGGTCAGGGCCAGCGTGACCTTGGCCGTCGGGGTTCCGCTCTGCGTGCGCATCCACACGCTCGTCGTGAAACTCGCACCGTTCGCCACCAGCGAGGTCACGCTCTGGCTCGGCCCGTTCCACGAGGCCGTGCGGCCCGTGTACGACAGCGACCGCGTGCCACCGTGGACGACGCTCGTGTTCGATGCCGCCGTTCCGGCGCCCAGGGCGGACCAGCCGGTCGTGCCGTTCTCCATGTCGGCGTTCGTCAGAAGATTTCCGCTCGCCGCGACGGCGGGGCCGGCCGGTGCCGATACCGCACCGAGCGAGGCCAGGGTCAGCACTGCGGTGAGGCCGAACGAGCGGATTCTGCTGATTGTTCTTCTGCCCATGTCCACTTCTTTCCATGGTTGTGCCCCGCCTGCTGGAAATTCGCGCCGGGGGCATTACTCGCCTTCGTCGGTGCGGCAGTGCTCTTCCCTCTCAGCGCATGGCGGAATTGCCGGAGGAGCGTCGGCGGCTGGCCTATCCGGACCGGGAAGTCGCCCGCGATGACGCGAAGTCAACCAGGTGAAACGAGCCGGATCGGCGGATTGTTAACGTTAACAACATTGCCCGAGGTCCGGGCACGGTCTGCTTTGCGGAGGGGATGGATGGTGGACCGGGGTCGCTGAGATCTTGTTGCGGACAGGTTGCCAGATCATTTCGAGATCTACAAGAGGGTGCGGACCACGGCGCCTGCACCGACCTCGTCCACGCACGGGAAGTGTTATTGACACCGATCGTGCATAAGACGGTCGAATCAGACGACGCTTATCCCGTCCCACCGATCTGGTGCGGCCTCTGTTGAGGGTTGCCGCATTGTCGGTAGGTCATCCACTCGAGCCGGCGCCGACCCTGCCAGTGGGCCCGCCCGAGCGCGCCGTCGTACGCGCGGCCCTACGTCTGGACCAAGACCGCCGACCAGATCTCGAATCCATCGCCCGCTACTGCACACGCATCAACGACTCACGACACCAGACCCATTTCGTCGATGACATCGTCCTATGTAGTCCATTAGCATCCCGTGATGCTCACTTGCCGTCGCGCGACCGGCGCCCTGGTCCTGGTCGTCCTGCTGCTTTCCGGCTGCACCGACGATCCGTCCGTGCGACCGACGCCGAGCCGATCGGCCGACGCGGCGCTGGAGTTCGTGCATCTGCGAGACAGCGGCCCGCAGGGCATCGACGACAAGCTCGCGATCTACAACCGGGACAGGTACCCGGTGGCTCCGGTGCTCAAGTTCACCGCGCTCGACGACAGCGGCAAGGCGATTCCGGGCGTCAGCGTCCTCACCGCCTTCGGCAGCGACCGCGGTCAGGTCGTGGTACCGCCGGGACAGGCATACGACCTGCTGCAGTTCTACGGCACCGGCTACGAAAAGGTCGTCGACGTCGAAGTGGACGTGGTACAGGCGCCCCGGGTGGAATACCCGCCGGCACGGGTCCCACCGACCACGACCGCGCTCAACGAATCGGGAGCCGCGGCCAGATCAGGGGCGCGGGAGGAACCCGGCGGCCGCTACACCGCTGTCCGGGTGGCCAACAGCAACGACATCCCGATCACCGTGCGGGTGGTCTACGTCGTTTGGGAACCCCCGACGGAGGGCTATACCCAGCCCTGGGTGTGGGCCTACCCCATCGGTGATCTGCACACCGTGCCGGCCAAGGGCTCCGTCACGGCCGAACTGGAGGGCGAATCCCTGGCGCTCAACCTCGCACACGGCAAGAACCAGCCGACCAGCTTCCACGCGTTCTACTCGCACTGACGAGGAGCCGACCCTCAGTGGTCCGCCGTCTAAGTCCTTCGGGGGTTGACGACTTGGTCCTGGTGTGGGGTCACGATCCCGGGGGCGCGGATCCGCCGCCGCGGACCCGTCGTCCGTGGCCGCCGCCCGCGCCCACCGGTCGGCGGCATGCGGTTTGCGTTCTACGGGGGGATCTCCACCAGCGGCTACCGGGACCAGCCCTCGTCGCGGCGGTGGCAGTACGACAACGCCGACCGGCTGATCACCGGGCCCGGCTGATCGTGGCCGAGTTTTTTCGATGCCGGCTACTCGCGCAGCCTGCCCTGGCACCAACGCCCGGACGCGGCCGCGCTGCTGGCGGAGGCGTCCCGGCCCGAGCCGGCGGTTTGATGCGGTGGTGATCGGGGAGTACGAGCGGGCGTTCGCCGGCCGGCAGGCGTTGCAGATCGTCCCGTACCTGCAGTCGCACGGCGTCAGAAGCCGTCGACCCCGATTGCCTTGCAGGCTGCGCGGAGTTCCTCGCTGACCTTGCCCAGGACGGCGTCGTCCTCGGCGGCTCCTGGGCCGGCGCCCGCAGCCTTGGCTGCCGCCGCGCCGTACTTCATGGCCGCTCGGCCGACCGGCTGTGCGGAACGCCCAGCACATCCGTGAACCAGTCGGCGGAGAGGGCGTCGCGTTCGGCGGCGTGGTTGTAGAGGGTGTGTTCGCCGTCGGGCCAGACGCGCAGTGTCGCGGTGGCGGGGTCGGCGGCCTTCAGGAAGGGTTCCTGGTCGGGGTAGAGCGCGAGGGGGTCCTGGCCGCCGTGCAGCAGGAGTAGCGGGCAGGCGATGCGATGCCGGTCCGGGTCGAAGCGCAGGCGGTCCATTACCTCGGTGACCCGTGCCGGGTTGTCGGTGCCGACGAGGGCGCACATCTGCTCGCGCACCGTGCGGAACTCGGGGACGGCCGGGGCGGCCGGGGCGCCGTTGACCACGACTGCGCCGACCCGGGCATCGGCCGCGGCCAGATGGGCGGCGAACAGGCCGCCGAAGCTGATGCCCTGTACCGCGACGGTGTCGCCCAGCCGGGGGTCGGCCTGGACCAGGTCGAGGAACCGGGCGTAACCCTCGGTGACGCGCTCGTCGGTGTAAAGGCCGTGGCTCAGCCGGGACTCGCCCTGTCCGGGGCCTTCGGCGAGCAGGCAGGCCAGGCCCCGGGCCGTGTAGGCGCCGGCGACGGGCAGGTAGGCCGCGCCCCAACCGCTGAGTCCGCCCCACACGACAACGGTGGCCTCGGCTGATCTCGTGTGCGGCAGGCACAGCCAGCCGGTGAGGATTCCGGAGCGGTACGGGACCTCGACGCGCTCCAGGCCGGCGATCTCGGCGGTCGCGGCGGTGTGCCGGGCGTAGAGGTCGCGCTTGCGCGGGGTGTCGGTCTGGTGGGCCATCTGGGCGAACATCAGGGCCGCCGAGGCGAAGCGGTACGCCTGGCGCGCGGTGACGGGGTGGCCCGTGTCGTTCGCCGTGCGGGCGCGGTCGAGTTGTGCGTCGGCCAGGCTCTCGGCCGCGTCGTCCCAGGGTGTGCCGGCCGCCGTGTCGGCGAGCAGCCGGCGGGCGTCGGCGGGATCCATGCCGCAGTCGGTGAGCCGGGTGAACGGCATGGCCCGGTGCTGGGCCTCGGCCAGAGAGTTCATGCTGTGCCCTCCTTTGGCATGCCCTTCTGGCCCTCGCCTGCGGCCTCGGCGGGCAACGTGCGCAAGTGCCGCTCGGTGCAGGCGGTCATGCGCCCGCGCCGTTCAGGGCCGCGGCCAGGTCGTCGACGAGGCAGGCGAGGTCCGGGCCGTCGGTGGCGGCGCCGAACAGGACGAAGTCGGGCCGGGCCAGGTAGGCGATCGCGTCGAGCTGTCGCAGGTAAGCGGCGTGCCGCCCGTCGAGGTCGTCGATGGCGTCGAGGGCGACGACGGTACAGCCGATGCGGTCGAGCAGGGCGAGCCGTTCGGGGCCGAGGGTGACGGTCGGGTCTTCGGCGGCGGCCAGGACGAAGCCGTAGCCGGTCAGGTCGTCGAAGCGCCCGGTGCGCCCGTCGCCCAGCCGGACCCGCCGGCTCTGCGGGGTCAGGGTGCCGACCGGCGCGCCCGATCCCGGGCGCAGCACGCCGCCGGCCAGCGGTGGGAACGGTGGCGGCGGGGGTACCTTGCCGGCGAAGAAGGCCGCGTCCCGGACGGCCGCGGCAGCTGCGTCGTGGGTGTTGGCGACCTTGCCGAGCCCGATCGCCGCGTGGGTGAGGGCGGTGACGTGCGGCCGGCGTTCGGTCTCGTAGGTGTCGAGCAGTTCCTGCGGCGCCGCCTCGCCGAGTACGAGGTGCAGCTTCCAGGCGAGGTTGGTGGCGTCGCGGAT
>Ga0070668_100000242_pt1 | contig 35872 bp, 33 predicted proteins | sample KBSS43metaG_FD_64661 | JGI IMG/M metagenome (GOLD analysis project Ga0070668, IMG submission 64661) | Switchgrass rhizosphere microbial communities from Kellogg Biological Station, Michigan, USA - KBS S4-3 metaG | ecosystem: Host-associated > Plants > Roots > Rhizosphere > Soil ...
CTGTGGGTCACCTTCCAGTGTCCACACTTGTCGAGTATTCAGTTGAGCAGGGGCGACAGGACTTGAACCTGCAACCTGCGGTTTTGGAGACCGCTGCTCTGCCAGTTGAGCTACGCCCCTCTAAGGATGGCTGCTGGCGGGTCCACCCGCCGGGGCTCACACAATTTGCGCGCTCCCCGTTCGGCCGATTTTCAAACCGACGGACAGCGCGCTGGACTGGGAAAACCCCGAGGTCCGAGTGTAGCGCGCCACCCGTCCCAGTTACTAATCCGTCTTCTCGCCGTTCTGACCGACTGCCGTGCGCACGACCTGCCCCGTTTCCGGGTCCCACTTCGCCGAGATCGAGTTGTCGCCCTCGTGGCCCATCAGCGTGGTGAACGCCTCCATTACGACCTCTCCGTTGATGTCGGTGCACACGTTGCGCGTGGTGACGATGTCGGCGCCGAACCGCTCGTCGACGGTTTCGACGTGCATGGTCCCGGTCAGATGGTCACCGACCTTGATCGGCCGGTGGAACTTGAACTTCTGATCGACCTGGACGATCTGCATGGTCTCCATGCCGACGTCGACGTGCTGAAAGAAATGCGTCTGGATCATCACCGCGAAGATCGAGGCAAAGGTCAGTGGCGCGATGAGGGCGTCGTGACCCAGTTCGGCGGCCGCGGCCTCGTCATGGGTGGCCGGATCGAGTGACTTGACTGCCCTGGCGTACTGGCGGACCTGTTCGCGGCCGACCACGAACGCGTCGGGGTACCTCCAGACCATCCCCCGAATATCAGTCTTGAGCGCCATCAGCTACGCCAACTTTGCGGTAGCAACGGCGCGGCCGAAGATTTTCTTTCCACCCGAAGTGGCCGTCAATGCAATGGTCACCGACTTCGTCTCGGGTTCAACGGATTTCACCCTTCCATTGAACACGATTTCGGCGCCCACGCCATCGTTGGGAACCGGGACGACCGCGGTGAACCGGACGTTGTACTCGGTGACCGCCGCCGGGTCGCCGACCCACGAGGTGACGTATCCGCCGCCGAGGCCCATGGTCAGCATGCCGTGTGCAATCGCGGTGTCCAGACCGACCTGCTTGGCGATGTCGTCGTCCCAGTGGATCGGGTTGAGGTCGCCGGAGACGCCGGCGTAGTTCACCAGGTCGCCACGAGTCAGCGGGATGACTTTCTCGGGAAGCTGGTCGCCCACCTTCACCGATTCGAACTCACGCAGTGGCATCGCTGAAACCCTCTTCTCCCTCTTCACCTGAACGACCCGCCAGAGTCGTGTAGGTCTCCTGCACGACGTCACCTTTGTCGTTGGTGACGATGTTCTTGGTCACGATGATGTCGACGCCGTGGGACTCTCGAACGGAGTCCACATACACGTCGCAGTAGAGCTTGTCGCCGGCGAAAATCGGCTTGACGAACTTCAGCACCTGGTCGACCTGGACGATCTGCATGTCCGTGACGCCGATGTTGGCGTCGGCGAAAAAGGCCGTCTGGGCCTGGTAGCCGAACACCGAGATGAAGGTCAACGGCGCAGGCAGCGCGCCGTGGCCGAGGTCGGCCGCAGCCGCCTCGTCGTGGTACGACGGGTCCTCGTTCTTGACCGCCACCGCGTACTCGCGGACCTTCTCCCGGCCGACTATGTAGTGGTCGGGATGGCGATAGTGCATCCCGACGATGCTCTCCGACAGCGACACGGTGGTGAACCTATCCGGTCAACCTCGGGCAAAGGCCCACGGTTGGCGCGTCAGCGCGATTCCTTGTGCGGCTGGTGCTTGCCGCAGTTCGGGCAGAACTTCTTCAGCTCGAGCCGGTCGGGATCGTTACGGCGGTTCTTCTTGGTGATGTAGTTACGGTGCTTGCACACCTCGCACGCCAAAGTGATCTTCGGCCGTACGTCTGTACTTGACGCCACGTCAGCTGCCTCTTTCTAAGATGTCTGCGTTGTCTTGTAGCGGTGGGGGGGCTCGATCCCCCGACCTCACGATTATGAGTCGTGCGCTCTAACCAGCTGAGCTACACCGCCATCCGGGTGCCGCTCTGCTCCTTGCAAAAGCTCGGCGACCACCGAGCCCCCTAACGGAATCGAACCGTTGACCTTTTCCTTACCATGGAAACGCTCTACCGACTGAGCTAAGGGGGCCTTGGCCCTTGCAAGCGCACGTTGGGCCTTAAAGAGGGTACATTCTCGCGGATATCCGCGCCAAACCGCTGGTCTCGGCGCGCTAAAGACCGACTGTCACGCCGTCCGAAAACGGTCCGTCGTGCAGTTCGATGGACTCCACGTCAGTGCCCCTCGGCACGTCGAACACGACGGCCGTATCGACCGAGTCGCCGGGATTCAAGTCGGCCAGGGTGTTCCCGAGATAGATCCACGCCTCGTCGTCGGACTGGTAGACCGTGCTGCCGTCGGAGAGGGTGTTGAACGACGCGAAGAAGGTCTGCGGCTCATTCCCCACGTTGGTGACGGTCATCTTGACGATGACGTACTCCCCCTGCGCCGCCTTCTGGATCTCGGGGAACTCCTGGTCGGCGACCGCGTCGACCCGCTCGACGCCGGTGATGACGAAGGAGAAGTTGCCGTCGCGGACCTCTGTGGCCGCCTCGGGATCGGGCGTCGACGACGCCGTCGCCTCGGCCGGTCTGTGGGTGACCGAGTCCTCGCCCACCCTAGTATTCAGGGTGAGGACCACCGCGGTCACCAGCACCGCGATCAGCACGACGACCGCCGCGCCCAGCCCGATCAGCACCTTCGGATCCCGGCCCGACTTCCTGGCCGGCGTCGCATGAGCCGATCCGGGCGGCGCCTCGACCGCTGCGGGCGCGCGGTGCTCGGTCCAGGATTCGCCGTTCCAATACCGTTGCCCGCCGGTGCCGTCAGGGTCCAGGTACCAGCCAGCGGGCGTGGTCATGAGCTGTGACTTTACTGGGAGTCAACCGTGTTTGCCGAGATTCGCGATCTGGCCGCAGCGTGCCCGCCAGGTGATAGGACAGAACCGTGACTGAACCCGGCGCGCCCCGCGTGGCGGTGTACTTCGACTTCGACAACATCGTCATTTCGCGGTACGACCAAATCCACGGCCGCAACTCTTTTCAGCGTGACAGGACGGCGGGCTTCCACAAGACGCCCGGGCGGCTGACCACGGCGACCGTCGACGTCGGCGCCATCATCGACTTCGCCTCATCGTTCGGCACCCTGGTGCTGACGAAGGCCTACGCCGACTGGTCGGCCGACGTCAACGCCGATTACCGCGGCCAGCTGGTCGGCAGGGCCGTCGATCTGGTTCAGCTGTTTCCCGCCGCCGCGTACGCGAAGAACGGCGCCGATATCCGGCTGGCGGTCGACGCGGTCGAAGACATGTTCCGGCTGCCCGACCTCACCCACGTGATCATCGTCGCCGGCGATTCCGACTACATCGCGCTCGCGCAACGCTGTAAGCGCCTCGGCCGCTACGTCGTCGGCATCGGCATCACCGGCTCGATCAGCAAGTCGCTGACGGCCGCCTGCGACGAGTTCGTCACGTACGACGCGCTGCCCGGCGTCCCGGTGTTGGTGCCGAAGAAACCCGCCAAGCGCGCCAAGGCACAGGCGCCCGACGACGAGCCCGAGCAACCGGATCCGCAGGCCGCCGCCACCGGCCTGCTGGAACGGGCGCTGCGCATCGGTCACGAGAAGGACGACGCCGACTGGCTGCACAACTCGGCGGTCAAGGCCCAGATGAAGCGGATGGACCCGTCGTTCTCCGAAAAGTCGCTGGGCTTCCGGTCATTCAGCGACTTTCTCCGCGCCCGCAGCGACGTCGTCGAGCTCGACGAGAGCAGCACCACCCGCATGGTGCGGCTCAAGACCGCCGCCACCTAGTCTGAAGGCCATGACCGACCGCCTGTACTTTCGGCAGCTGCTCTCGGGCCGCGACTTCGCTGCCGGCGACATGATCGCCGCGCAGATGCGCAACTTCGCCTACCTCATCGGCGACCGCGAAACCGGCGACGCAGTCGTCGTCGACCCGGCCTACGCCGCCGGGGATCTGGTCGATGCGCTGGAGGCCGACGGCATGCACCTGTCGGGCGTGCTGGTCACCCACCACCACCCCGACCACGTCGGCGGGTCGATGATGGGCTTCGAGCTCAAGGGCCTTGCCGAGCTGCTGGAGCGCACGAGTGTGCCGGTGCACGTCAATTCCCTTGAGGCGGACTGGGTTTCACGTGTCACCGGCATCGCGAGGTCCGAACTCACCCCACACGACCACGGCGACAAGGTCAGCGTCGGCGACATCGACATCGAACTGCTGCACACCCCCGGTCACACGCCTGGCAGCCAGTGCTTCCTGCTCGACGGACGCCTCGTCGCGGGCGACACGCTGTTCCTGGAGGGGTGCGGGCGCACCGACTTCCCCGGCGGCGACGTCGACGCGATCTACCACAGTCTGCAGGCGCTCGCGCAGTTGCCTGGCGACCCCACCGTGTTTCCTGGCCACTGGTATTCAGCGGAGCCGAGCGCTTCGCTGTCGGAGGTCAAGCGAACCAACTACGTGTACCGGGCCAGCAATCTGGACCAGTGGCGCATGCTGATGGGCGCCTGAGACACACCACCGCGATTGTTTGCTTGAGCAAAAGTCGCGCGGCTTCCTGCGAACCTGCGCTATCCTCCCGCGATGACCACACCGCGCACGCCTGCAGGTTGGTATCCCGATCCCGACGGTTCAGGCGGCCAACGGTATTGGGACGGGTCCGCATGGACCGAACACCAGTCCCCGGCGACCCCTGCGCCTGCAGAGCCCACGGCCCCCGACGAACCACCCGACACCGAGCAGCCGACCAACGTCGTCCCGCTCCAGCCGACTGCTGAGCGCGTCGGCGCGCACCGGGCACCCGAGCCGGACCCGACGCGCGAGCAGACACCAAAACCCGAGCCGGGTCCGACCGCGGTCATCAACCTCGGGTCGGCCGTGCCAAGCGCGCAGACCACCTCGGTCATCCGGACGACGCCGCCTGCCGCGCCGTCGTTCGCAGGCGCACCGGTCGAGCCACCGCCGTTCGGTGAGCAACCGCCCATCGGTCAGCCGGCCGCGCAGGACCCCCGCCGCCAGCTCATCATCCGGTTCGGCGCCGTATGCGCCGCCCTGCTCGCGGTGCTTGTGGTCGTCCTCATCTACGCGCTGTTCATCCACAGGGACAACACCCTCCAGGTGTCGGCGGGCCCCAGTTCCACCACGAAGTCCGCGGCCCCGACGACCATGTCGGGCAATGGCCCGGGTGGCACCGGCACCGAGACCGCAACCGAATCACCAACGACCGCTTCAGGTTCCGGCCCTCAGGGCACCGACGCCGGCCTTACGTTCGCGGTCACCGGTGTGGAGACCGCGCCGTCGGTGCAGTCGCAGGACGCACCCGTTGAGCAGACCGCACAAGGCGAATATCTCATCGTGCACCTGACGGTGCTGAACTCCGGCGATCAACCAGGCACATTCGTAGGCACATTTCAGAAGCTGAAAGCAGGCGGCACCACGTACTCGATCGACGATGTGGCGACGGCCTACCTGAACGGCACTGTGGCGCAGTTGAATCCCGGCGACACTTCCGACCTAGCAATCGCTTTCGATGTCCCACCGGGAACCGCACCGGAGTCACTAGAGGCGCACGGGGACCCAGTCGGCGCCGGCGTCGACATTCCCTTGTCGTAGTCTCACGCACACTGGAAGCGTGGCCGACACGCTCTATGCCGACGTGTCCGAGTGGCAGGTCGGCGTCAACGACAGTTATCCGTACCCGGTGCTGTGCATCCGGTCCAACGACGGCACGTATCGAGATCGTCGCTGGGTCAACAACTATGGCTGGTGTCTGCGCAACGCCGATAGCGGTCGCCTGACCTTCTTCATCGTTTACTTCGTTTGGCGGCTCAATTGGCAGCAAACCGTTGACACCTTCAAGGACATGGTCCGCACACCGCATCCGAAAATGGCGGTGATGCTCGATGTGGAGTCGTGGGGCGGCCAGCTCAGCGGCGACCAATCGGCGGGTATCAACGCGGCGTACGAAGCGGTCGGTGCGTTCATCGGGTCGACGGCGAAGGTGATCGGGTACGGCAATGTCAGCGACCTCAACACGCTGTGGCCGAACAAGCCACCGGGTATCCGACTGGTGATCGCAGCTTACGGCAACAACCCGCCATATCCCGGCAAGGTCGCCCACCAATACACCGACGGCTCCGGCTACGGCGGCGGTTTGCCTGAAGGCGCGCCGCCATTCGGCCGTTGCGATATGAACTCCGCCGATGGGCTCACCGCGACGGAATACGCCGGGGCTTGTGGCATAACAATGGCGGATTCCGCGCCAAGTGAGATCGCGGTGTAGGGAATCCGTACGAATTCACAATTCGAGTAGTGCAATACGCAGGACACGGCAACTCTTGCGGAGCAAACTGTCCCTAACAGCGAAAATACTTCCGTCTGGGGTTGCCGTGAAGAACATCGTGCTGTGCTTTGACCGCGCACGTGATCATTCGGGTCCGCGCGATGCCACAAACGCTGAGTCGTTGCTGCGTCTGCTCGATGAGAGCGACGACCAGATCACCTGGTACCACCCGGGCACGCGGGTACCCGCTGCCGATAACAGCAAGTTGGCCAGGCTGCGGTGGCGCGAGGTCGCCGCCGGCGATGCCAGGGCGACGATCGCCGAGGCATACGAATTCCTCGTCGACTCGTGGGAACCCGGCGACCGGATCTACATGGTCGGCGTCGGCCGCGGCGCCTATTGCGCCCACGCCCTGACCCGGCTGCTCGGCACCGTCGGGGTGCTGCCCGACCTGATGGACTACGTGCTCGCCGCCTATGCCGTGCCCCGTACGCGACGCAGCCCGCAGGACTGGCGACGAGTCACACTGCTGGCCGCGCGACTGGCCGGTCACCGCGAAATCGGTGTTCCCGTGCAGTTTTTGGGGCTCTGGGACATGACGAGCGTCCCGGGGCGGCACGCGGCGCACGAACCGCTGACCAACGTCGTCGCGGGTCGGCACGCGGTCGCGATCGATGGCCGCCACGGTTCGGGTCGCCTCGTGTCGTCGCCGGAAAACGTCGAGGAAGTCTGGTTCCGCGGGGCGCACTGCGACGTCGCAGGCGGGCGAGGGGCATGCTGGCCGCTGGCCGACATCGCGCTGGACTGGATGCTCGACAGCGCGATTCAGGCGGGCATCACAGTGCGGCACGACAGCCACCGTGCAGCGCCCACGCCGAGTGAATACGACGCCCTGGCCGGGAGCGCCCGCACGATTTCGCTACGAAGGCTGCCCGCCGGCCCACTCGTGCACGCGAGCGTCGACATGTATCTGCGGGCCCATCCAGAGTACTGGCGGCGGCTGCCCGCTGAAGTGGTGTGGGCCGACACGGATTGGCTCGCACGCAGCGAACGGCTGGTGCACGCTGAGCCAGCTGCGGCGGTCGAACCCGCCGTGCTTACCGCCGCCGCGTCCTGAAGCCGCCTCGCGGCAGACACCGTCCATCGCCATGGTGGCGTAATGCGTTGACGCGCAGTCGAAGCCGCTACCGCCAGTACTTGCAGCCTTGCACACCGCTGCGGGATACACAGCACGTCCCCGAATTCGGGTAGTGCGGTACTCACGTCAGACGCGTTCCTCGACCGTAGTTTCGCCATGGGCGAGGACGTGCAGGGCAGGAGGGGCAATGGACAGTTTCTACACGGTCATCCGCGGCGACTCATTGTTCGGCATCGCGCAGCGGTTCTACGGCGACGGCAACAAATTCCCGATCATCGCCCAGGCGAATGGAATCGCCGATCCCGACCGCATCTTCCCCGGGCAGGTCCTCGTCATCCCGGGCATCGCAGGGCCGCCGCCTCCCACCAAGGGCACGCGTTTGGTCGCGGTCGTCGATGACGCGCTCGTGAACTACCAGCTGTCAGGGCACGAAGCCGTATCGGGAGTTCTTCGCGCCCAACGAGCTTCCGCCCGCGGACGACCCTGCATCGACGGGCAACGAGGTCGCGGTCAACATCGCCAGTTGCGCGCAGCCCGCGCTGCCGGTGGTGCACTCGGTGATACCGATGTTCATGTGGGAACAGACGTCCGAACCGAAGCATCCGTTCGCGATTCGGCGGATCCGGCGCAGTGGCGTCCGCATCTGGCTCGAACACCCGTGGTATTCGAGCGGCGATGGCGAACTGCGAGCTGTCCTCACGACGGGCGAGCCCGGGCTGACGCCGGACGAGAAGGTCAGCCTGTGGGCCCGCGATCCGATCATGGCCGGGCCCAAGATGACGAACTCCTATGAGGTGCCGGTGCTTTCGGCGTGGCAGCAGCGAGCGGCGCAGCTGGCATTGACACCGCTGGAGGGACCCGGCCGACCCGTGATGCATGTCATCAAGCAGCGGAAGTCCGACCAGTTCGCCGATCGGGACAAGGTCGTCAATGCGTACATGTTCCGGCCAGAGTTCCTCAAGCAACGCAAGCTGTGGTTCGTCGACGTGGTCCTTGACTCGACGAGCGCGGTCTGGCCGTTCCTGCGGCTGTCCCTGGCCCGGTATCAGCCCAATTCGATTCCGGGGAAGGAGTTTTCGGAAGTCGTCGCGACCGACTTCGTGCAGCTGCCTCCCGAGCGGATCGCGACGCTGAGCCGTCCCGAAGCGAATGAGGTCCGCGTCACCGTCACCGGTGTCACCGCGGTCACAGCAGAGCCTGGAGCGGACAAACCGGTGAAGCCCACCGACAGCGCCTCGTTCCGGGCCGGGCTGTCGAAGTCGCGGCGGGTGAAGGCGACACTGCAAGCGCGGGCCGAGGACGCCGAGTCGGACCTGAACTGGACCGACTTGCGGTCCGTCGAGTGCGAGCTGGCGCGCGTCGACGCGACGTCATTCAAGGCGTCGTGGACGGGTGCGCTGAAGCTGGAACCCGCCGAGCGGCTGCTGACTCCCGGCACGTCCGGTGACCTACGGGTCCTGGTTGAGGAGTTCGAGAAGCTGGCCGCCGACCTGAACCCCGGCGAGCGGACGCTGTCCACCACCGAGCGCCTGGTCTACGCGGATCTCATCGCGCTCTAGCGAGCATGACCGCAAACCGGGGATAGAACGGAACCGGTCGACCGCATCGGCATCGATCAGCCAATGCACTCGCATTCCCGCGAGGCACTCCAGTCTCGATTTACCCACAGGAAAGCGCCGTCTCAGCAACCGGCAAAGCCACGGTCTGGCGAATGCTGTGGTAACGCGTCGGCCGTGGTTTACTGCCGTGCGTGGATTGGTTCCAGGACCACGTCGTCGGCTTGTCCGCCGGCGCGTGGACGGCCCTGGCCGCCTGGCTCGCCGTTTTGGTCGGCGTCGCCGCACTCGTGTACGCGTCGCGTCAGTATCAGCGGGCCACGGGAGAGGCGGCGGAGCTCACGCAGCCCCAAGTCGCCATGTTCATGGAGCCCAGCGCCTCCGACTGGCACCTGATCGAGCTTGTGGTGAAGAACTTCGGCCGCACTCCCGCCTACGGCATCCGGTTCGAGTTCGCCAATCCGCCGACGGTCGGCAAGTACGAGAACTCCTACGAGGACCAGTACGTCGACATCATGCCGCTGAACCTGCCTGCGGAGATCCCCTACCTGGCGCCGACGCAGGAGTGGCGCATCGTCTGGGATTCGGCGCTCGACCGCCGCGAACTGGGCGAGGCGATCGCGTCGCGCTTCCACGGTGAGGTGACCTTTTACGACCACCCCAACGCGAACGGAAAGGCCAAGGCCAGGAACCAGTTCCGGTCCTCCGCCGTGCTGGACTGGGCGACGCTGCACCCGGTCGAGCGAATGGAACTGCTGACCGCGCACGACCTGGCCCGGCAGGAGAAGCAGAAACTCGAGCTGCTGCGCAACCTGTTGACCTACTTCCACTACGCGGCGAACGAAAGCCGCGAAGAGGTGCTGCGCACCGAGATCAACCGCATGCGAGCGGTTGCCGACGCGCTACGCGAGCGCTACCGCGCCCAGTACAACGCGCCCGCCGACGACTACTACGGGCCCGAGGCCAACAACATCGCCTTCGAAGAGGCCCAGACGACGGTGATCAACGGCAGGCACCGCCGCCGCGACGAGATCTAGCGCCTCACTTCCAGACAGAGCCGATGCCGCACTCCCAGAGACCGAGCTTGGGCACGCCGCTCTTCTTCGGTTGCTTGCGACGCTTCGTGGTGCCGCTCTCGGATTCGAGATGATCGGCTGCGCGCTTCCGCTGTGATCGCATGTGTTCCCCCTGTTTGGCGCCGACGACTCGGTGTCGCCGACCTGTTAACACGCTATGAACTGCCTGTGCGGTGGTCACGCGTATCCCACTACGCGAATCCAGGTGGTTGGCTTTCGTAACGTTGTTACGTAACATCGTTAGCCATGGCTGACACCGTGAAATACGAGCTCAACGACTCCGTCGCGACGATCACGTTGGACGACGGCAAGGTCAACGTGCTGGGGCCGGCGATGCAGTCGGCGATCAACGAGGCGCTCGACAAGGCGGAGAAGGACTCGGCCAAGGCGGTCGTGATCGTGGGCAACCAACGGGTGTTCAGCGGCGGTTTCGACCTCGCCGTGTTCCAGTCGGGCGAGCCGAAGGCCGCGCTGGGGATGCTCGCGGGCGGCTTCGAATTGTCGGTGCGGTGCCTGACGTTCCCTGCGCCGGTGATCATGGCGGCGACGGGCCCGGCCATTGCGATGGGCTCGTTCCTCTTGCTCTCCGGCGACCACCGGGTGGGGCAGCCCAAGTCGCGGTGCCAGGCGATCGAGGTGGCGATCGGCATGACGATCCCGATCTCGGCGATCGAGATCATGCGAGCCCGGCTGACGCCTGCGGCGTTTCACCGGGGCACCTCGATGGCGGCGACGTTCGCCGGTGAGGAGGCCGTGGCGGGCGGTTGGCTCGACGAGCTGGTCGAGGCGGACCAAGTGCTGGCGCGGGCGCAAGAGGTGGCGACGGAAGCCGCGTCGACACTTCACCCGGGCGCGCACCTGGCGACCAAACTGAAGGCGCGTGAGTCCGCACTGAAGGCGATCAAGGCCGGAATCGAGGGACTCCCAACGGAATTCACCCTCGGCTGATGCCAAGAGCCAAGCAGCGCACCCCCGAGCTTCGGGACCGACTGCTGGAGGTCGCGATCGCGACGCTTTCCGAGGAGGGGATCGCGCGGTTCACCACACGGCGGGTGGCGGAGCGGGCGGGCACATCGGTGCCCGCGGTCTACGAGCTGTTCGACGACAAGGCCGGCTTGGTGCGGGCCATGTTCTTCGAGGGCTTCGGGCTGCTGGGCAGTGAGCTGGCGAAGGTGCCCGTCACGGACGATCCCGTGGAGGATCTGGAGCGGCTGGTTCCAGTGTTCCGGTTGTTCTGCCGGGCGTATCCGCGGCTGGCCCAGGTGATGTTCTCGCGGCCGTTCGCGGATTTCGAGCCGGGGCCTGAGGAACTCGCGGCGGGGGCGTCGGTGCGGGAGGTGTTCGTCGGCCGCATCCAGCGGTGCGTCGACGCGAGGCTGTTGTCGGGCGATCCGAACGACATGGCGCATGTATTGCTCGCTCTGGCACAGGGTTTGGCGGTGCAGGAGGCGGGCCGGTGGCTGGGGTCGGGGCCGGTGATCGAGCGGCGGTGGAAGCTGGGGGTGACGTCGCTTCTCGCCGGGCTGCGATAATTCTCCTATGGCCAGTCGCGTCGGCTCGATGTTCGGGCCGTACGAGCTGCAGTCGTTGTTGGGTGTCGGCGGGATGGGCGAGGTGTATCGCGCCTACGACACCGTCAAGGACCGCGTGGTGGCGGTCAAGCTGCTGCGCGCCGAGATGTCCACCGACGCAGGCTTCCAGGAGCGATTCAGGCGCGAGTCGCGTATCGCGGCGAGACTGCAGGAGCCCCACGTCATCCCGGTACACGACTTCGGCGAGATCAACGGTGTGCTGTACATCGACATGCGGCTGGTCGAGGGGAACAACGTCCACAGGGTGCTGCAGGAGACTGGCCCGTTGGATCCTGCGCGGTCCGCGTGGATCGTGGGACAGGTGGCTGCTGGTTTGGACGCCGCGCACGCCAGCGGGCTCGTTCACCGCGACGTGAAGCCGGAGAATGTCCTGCTCACCCCAAACGACTTCGCGTATCTCGTCGACTTCGGCATCGCGCACCTCGGCGGCGACAGTGGTCTGACGAGCGCGGGCGCTGCCATCGGGTCGTGCGCGTACATGGCGCCGGAGCGATTCACCGGCGGACGGGTGGGCCCGGCGGCGGATATCTACTCACTGGCATGCCTGCTCTACGAATGCCTCACGGGTTCAGCGCCGTTCCCGACCGGCGAAGTGAGTCAGTTGATGGGCGCGCACATCATGTCGCCACCACCGCGGCCGAGCGTGGCGCGGCCCTGGCTCGGCGCAGCTTTCGACGCCGTCGTCGCGCGCGGTATGGCCAAGCACCCCGAGGAGCGGTTCGCATCGGCCGGTGATCTGGCTCGTGCGGCCAATGCCGCGGCCACGGCGGTGCAGGTGCCGACGACGATCAACCCGGCTGCCTCGCGGACGGCCCCCACTCATCGGTTTGCGGCGGTGCCGCCGCCTCGTCCTCCTCAAAGTCCGTCCGCGCGAAAAGGTTTCGGGGCAGGCCAGTGGTTGCTCGCCGGTGCGGCCCTCGGAGTGTTTGCGGGGGTGCTGGGCCTGGTGCTGTGGCTTGTGTTCGGGCAGAACAGAACTGGGGAGGTCGCCGCTCCCTCGCCGACGTCCCAAACACCGACGAGTGCGCAGATGACTGCAACAGCGGCTCCGGCGGCCCTGCCCGGTACCGATGCGCAAGGGTTCATCGACTATCCGGGTGCGCGATGCGACGCGGGCACCAGCCCGGCGGCGCTGGCTCGAACCACGCACTCGGTGTTGGTGGTGTGCCGTGCCGGGCCGGGTGACTTCTACTACCGAGGGGTTCGCCTCACCGACGGCGCAAGCATCGAACTCGCCAACGCGGTGCGGTCCTCGGGCGGATTCGACGTCACCAACCCGACGGACGGTACGCGGTATCAGATACGGCCGGATGGCTTGACGATCATCCCGCCCGATGGGCAGGCGATCACTGAGCCGATGGTCGAGTATGCCGCGAGTTGACGTCGTCGCTCCCGGAGCACTTCTGAAGCAGCCCGCATTTCGAATGGACGCGATGAGTTCCGGCCGGGTCGCCAGTCTGTTCTGGTGACCGTCGTTACGTCGCACGACGCTGCCCGGCACGAGACACCACGGAGGACCCCATGACGACCGCGCTGCCCGGCCACCCGCCCGTCGTTGACCTAGCCACCTGGCAGACCGCCCGTGACGAGCTTCTGATCCGCGAGAAGATCCACACCCGCGAGGGCGACGCCCTCGCCGCGGCCCGCCGCCGGCTGCCGATGGTCGAGTTCGACGGGACGGTCGAGGTCGTCGGTCCTGACGGCTCGGTCCCGTTCCTGGACCTGTTCCAGGGCCGCGACGAGCTCGTGGTCTACAAGCACATGTGGCACGACGGCGCGCCGCACCAGGGTCAGTGCGAGGGCTGTACCACCACGGCCTGGCACCTGAAGGACGCTGTCTACCTCAACGCCCGCGGCGTCTCGTTCGCCATCCTGACCACGGGCCGGTGGGACGAGGTGGCCTCTTACGTCGAGTTCATGGGTTACACCCAGCCCTGGTACTCGGTGCGCGGTGTGGAGGCGCCCGTCGGCGGCAGCATGGGTTACCTCACCTGCTTCCTGCGCGACGGCGACCGCGTGTTCCTCACCTACTCCACGACGGGCCGCGGCAACGAGGCGGTCAACGGGTCCCTCGGCCTGCTTGACATGACGCCCTACGGCCGCGGCGAGGCGTGGGAGGACAAGCCCGAGGGCTGGCCCGAGGGGCGTCATTCGTGCTGGTACTGGCGTTCGGACGCGGACGGCAACGCCACCTGGGGCCCGACCAGCCGCCCCGTGCCACAGTGGACCCGCCCTGGTGCGACTCCCGTGGAGACCCTCGGCCGGAACTGACGTCGGCCCGCCACCACCGCCTCGAGGTGGCGGACCGACGTGGCTTCTGGTGACCTCCTACAACCCGCCACACCGCGAGGGCGCGAAGAACGGCGACCACGGCGGGCAGTCGGCCGGTAAGGGCTGCAGCGGAGGCGGCGTGTACGGCGGCGGGGCCGCAGGAGGCGGTCCCGCATCGTGCGGAACGCCGTGCCACGGGTAGATCACGTTCGAGTTGACGTCGACGACGCCCTCCGAGTTCCAGTACCAGTCGTGGCAGATGTTCCAGTCCCACGTGATGACCTGGCTGCCCGGGATGAGGGGGTCACCGGGGCACCAGTGCGTACACGTCAGCCCACCCGGACAGTTCCCGCCCTGGTAGCTGGGACCCCACGCCGGGCCGGCCTGAGCGGTTCCGCCGGCCAGACCCAAGGCGGCCAGGCCAACACCGCCGGATACCACGACAGCAGTGGCGAACCTGGAGAGTCCGTTCATTGAGAGTCCTTTCGAGAGGTGCCACCCCGCTGGTGTTGCTGCTGCGGTCAAGTAGAGACGGTGAGGGTCACTACCGATCCCAACCTTGCGACGCACGTCTTGGCGGATTCTTGGAGCCGACCTATTGGGTTGACGAACGACAGGGCCCGCGAGACATCTGTTCAGAGATCTCGCGGGCCCAGCTGTGCGGAGCGGTTATCGACGGGACATCCCCGGCCGTGAGCGCCGGTTCAGTACCCACACCGTGGCCATTGTGAGCACAATGGCAAACGAGGCAAGCGCGATCAGACTGGCGCCGGTGCCGCCGTGAAAGGTGTCGCGGTAGGCGGACATGGCCGGCAGTGTGGCGGTGTACCGGTCGAGATTCAGGTAGCGCCCCAACGCTTCGAATGCGTGGCGGTTGGACAGGCCGAAGCTCATCAGGCGTCCCGCGGTGGCCATCTTGTCGACAGGGACGATGGCCCCACCGAACAGCACCTGAGGGAAGCAAAGCATCGGCAGGGCGAGCGCGGCCTGTGCGGCGTTGGACACCGAAGCGGACGCGAGCAGGCCGAGGGCCAAAGCAGAGGTCGCCTCGATGACAATCGTCACGAAGAGCAGGGCGTACACGTGCCATCCGAGGGCGGGAAGCCGACCGAGCAGCCGCAGCACGCCGAGCAAGACCGCGCTCACCCCGGCAAGCACAGGAAGCAGAGCGGTGACTTTGGATGCCACGTAGGCACTCACACTCAGCCCTGCCAGCCGCTCCCGCCGGAATACGGCCATCTCCCCCACGATCTGAAGCAGGCCGTACGTGAGACCGAAGAAGAAGCCGTCGAACGCGATCCAGAACACGATCTGGGCGGGTCCGACGTCGGCCGCGCCGCCCGGATCGAAGGCACCGCGCTTGAACAGCGTCGCCATCATCACCGTGACGAGCACCGGTGACCCGAGCAGGATCGCCAGTGTCAGCCTGTTGCGAAACAGCACATCAGCATTGCGCCGTGTTAGCAGCCACCACTGTCGAAACATGCTCGTGCGCTTCATATTTGGTTCGGCAGCCCGGATCGACGATGGAGCTGTATCAGCCTGAGTCTTAGGCTTCTGCCGGCTGTCTGCGAATCGCTCCGCCCAGATCGCCGGAGTATGTTCACCCGACAGCCGCTCGTACACCTCGGCCAGATCCTTCACCCCGAAGTAGCTGCGCGCCTCAGCCGGGCTGCCCACGAATGCCAGGTGGCCGTCTCGTGCCAGGAAGATCACTCGGTCGCACCGCTCGATGCCTGCCGGCTCGTGTGTCGTGAGGACGACTGTGACGCCGCGTTGGCTGAGCCGGCGCAGCACACGCATGACGTCGGCCGTGGTCGACGGATCGAGCCCGGAGGTGGGTTCGTCGAGGAAGAACAGGCGAGGCCTAGTCAGCAGCTCCACTGCGATGCTGGCCCGCTTGCGCTGGCCGCCGGACAGTGCACGGACCGGCACCTCGGCCCGATCAGCCAGATCGAGGTCGCGCATGGTCTCCTCGACTACGCGGTCCGCCTCTGCCGCCGATGTCACTGCGGGCAGCCGTAGCCGCGCGGCGTAGCGCAGTGTGCGGCGCAGGGGCATTTCGAGGTGGATGATGTCGTCCTGGGGCACGTAGCCGATCCGGGAATCGGCATGGACCCGGGCGCCGCGTACGACGCCGTTATGTCGAACCTGCCCTGCTGACGGCGGTTGCAGTCCAGCCAGGATCTCCAGCAACGTGGTTTTACCTGCGCCACTGCCGCCGGCAATGGCGACCAATTCGCCGGGCTCGATCGACAGCGAGACTTCCTGCAGGATATGGCGCGTGCCGACAATCCGGCACACGTCGACTGCATCGACCCGACCGCCTGCCGTCATTGGCTCGGTGGTCGGCGGGTCGAATGTCAATTGCGTCATGATCGTTGATCTCCTTCGGTTTTGGGCTCGCCGTGACATGGTTGTCGCGTCGTCGCGTACGGGGCGGTGCGCCATGCAGCCGATATTGGGTCGCGGCCACCGACCGCACATGGGGCATTCGCCTCAACTTGGCGGACCGCGACGCCGCGTCTTTGGCGTCGACCGCGTCAATTTCAGGTGCAGAATGGGGGCGTGCACCCCACCCCGACGCCGCGCGCCTCGGGAAAAGGCCTGCGCAGGGCGGAATTGCTGGCCGCGATATCGCTCGCGATCGACCTAGGTCTGGGGCAGCCGATGGAGCACATGCTTCGGTCATCCCTGCTCGCGACACGCATCGCCGAGCGGATGGGCCTCGACGCCCAGCAGCGGGCGATCGTGTATTACGCGAACTTGGTGGGTTGGGTCGGTTGTCACGCCGACTCCCATGAACTTTCGGCACTCTTCGGCGATGACATCGCCTTCCGGGCCGACACCTACTCGGTGGACATGACCGGAATGCCCTTCCTGCGGTTGATGATCAGTCACGTCGGCCGGGGATTACCGGGCTGGGAGCGCGGCATCCGCGCAGCGGCCTTTACTCTCACCGCACGTAACCAGGTCGCCAAGCTGATTCATTCACACTGCAGTTCTGCCGGGGTTCTCTCTGATCGAATGGGATTGGACCGGCAGGTCGGCGAGGCGTTGGCGTATATCTTCGAGCGCTGGGACGGTCGCGGAATGCCGAATGGCGCTCGGGCAGAAGAAATTCCGCTCGAAATCCACATCGTGCACATCGCCGATGTCGTTGAGGTTCACCTGCGGGCGGGTGGGCTCGAACAGGCGATTGATGTCGTCAGAGCGCGCCGCGGCACGCAGTTCAGCCCGACCGTGGCTGCGGTGTTCGAGCGTGATGCCGCCGCCATCGTCAACGGAGTGCTCGAAACGGATGCCTGGACCGCGGCGTTGACGCAAGCGCCGGATCGCGGCCGTACTCTCGAAGGCGACGAGATCGACGAACTACTCAGGGCCATGGCTGATTTCGTTGACCTCAAATGTCCGTGTTCCCCGGGCTACTCGCGTAGCGTCGCGGATCTAGCGGCTGCAGCCGCCCGACACCTGCGGATGCCGGCGGCGGACACCACGCGTCTCTACCGCGCGGGCCTCGTACACGGCCTCGGCAGATTGGGCGTATCCAACCAGATCTGGGAGAAGAAGGGGCCGCTCAGCACAGCCGAGTGGGAGCGGGTACGGATGTACCCGTATTTGACCGGACGGATCTTGAGCCGGGTTGGCGGCTTGGAGTCGGTGGTGTCCGTCGCTACCAGGCACGAGGAACGCATCGACGGGTCCGGTTTTCCGCGAGGGCTCACCGGCGCCGAGTTGACTGCACAGGACCGCTTACTCGCTGCGGCGGTCGCGTATCACCAGTTGCTCGAGCCGCGTCCACAACAGCCCGCGCTCGATCCTGAGGATGTTGCCAGTCAGTTGCGCCGCGAGGGGCGTGCCGGACGGCTTGACGCCGAGTCGGTCGAGGCCGTGTTGGCGGCGGCTGGGCATCGGAGTCTGCGCCGGACGCCCCGGGCGGCGGGGCTTACCGCTCGCGAGGTCGAGGTGCTGCGGCTCGTCGCGCAGGGCCGGTCGAACCGCGAAATCGCCGCCGAGCTCTTCATTGCCGAGAAGACGGCGCGCAACCACGTCGAACGCGTCTACTCCAAGTTGGGTGTCAACAACCGCACCCAGGCCAGTCTCGCTGCAATCGATCGGGGTCTCGCGAGTTTTCCGGCCAATACAGCCGCGAGAGGCGGCTGACATGATGATGAGGTGACGCACGTTCGAGGCCGAGTGTGGCGAGCCGGCAAGCCGCAGGACGACTTCGACTTCCCGTCGATCTCGGACTACCTGGTTCAGGACGACACGCTGGTGTGGTGCGACATCTACGACCCCGACCACGCGATCCTCAAGGACCTGGCACAGGAGCTGAGCCTGAACTCGTGGGCGGTCGAGGATGCGATCGCCGAAGCCGAACGCACCAAAGCCGTCGTCTACCGAACCCACACCTTCTTCACCGTGTACGGCGTCACCACCCGGGAGCCTGCCGATGAGACGGCGTCGATGCTCGACATCCACCGCATCTCCGGGTTCGTGCTGCCGCGGGGGCTGATCACTGTGCGACTGTCACCGCACTTCGACATCGACGCGGTGTCGCAGCGGTTCGACGAGCTGGGCGGCCAGGAATACGGCGTGGGGTCGCTGGTGCACGGCCTGCTCGACGTCGTTGTCGACGGGCATTTCGAGGCGGTGCAGAAGCTCGACGAAGGCATCGAGACCCTCGAAGACGACCTGTTCGAGAACAATATGCAGAAGGGCCTGCAGCGCAAGACGTTCCGTCTGCGTAAGGATCTCGTCCAACTGCGACGGGTGGTGCTGCCGATGCGGGAGGTCGTCAACTCCATTCAGCATCGCAGGCTGGACGCCAAGACGGCGCCGGAGCTGGACCCGCTGTACTCCGACCTGTACGACCACGTGCTGCGGGTGTCGGAGTGGACAGAGTCGTTGCGGGACATGGTCACAACGGTGTTCGAGACCAACCTGTCGCTGCAGGATGCGCGGCTGAACACGGTGATGAAGAAGCTGACGGGCTGGGCGGCGATCATCGCCGTGCCGACGGCGGTGACCGGCTACTACGGCCAGAACGTGCTGTATCCGGGCATCAACACGATATGGGGTGCGGTGACGAGCGCGGCGATCATCGTGCTGTGCGTGGCGGGGCTCTACTGGATGTTCCGGCGGCGAGACTGGTTGTAGCGCAGCGGTGGTCAAACTAAGCGACTGACTGCGAGACGCGCGCGATCTTGTGTGGGACCATCTGCGCATGGAGCCGCACGACGATCCCGAGGCGCGCATCAGGGCGCTCGAGCAACCGCTCGCCGACAACGCGCGGGCGACCGAGTTGGGGACGACGCCGTACACCGCACCCAACCACGCCTACCTACCACCGCCGCTGCCGCCGATGCCGCCGCAGGCGCAAGGGCGGTACCCGCCGCCGGGCTACGGCGCTCCGTGGGCGCCGCCGCCGCGGAAGTCGTCGGCGGGAATTCCGTGGGTGATCTTCGCGGTGGCCGCCGTCTTGTTCCTGGTCGTCGCCGGGGCCGTCGGCTTCTACATCGTGAACAAGTCGACGCGGGCGATCCCGAACATCCCCGGCGTCAACATCCCGAGCATTCCGTCCATGCCGAACATGCCGTCGATGCCGAACATGCCCTCGCAGCCGACCGCTGCCCCGCCCGGCGGGCAGATCAGCGTCGCCGGTGTCGGCGAAACCAAGACGATCACGTGCAACGACAACGGCGTGAGCGTCAGCGGCGTGTCCAACACCGTCACGATCACCGGGCACTGCACGACCGTCACGGTGTCCGGCATGCAGAACAAGGTCACCCTCGACGAGTCGGATCAGATCAACGCGTCCGGCTTCGACAACGTGGTCACGTTCCACTCGGGCTCACCCGACGTCAACTCCGGCGGATCCAACGTCGTCCAACAGGGCTGAGTTCGGTAGCGCATTCGGTTCGTTCGTCGAAGTGGGCCAGCGTGAAGACGCTGCGCTCATCGGCCAGCGATGCCCTCGGCACCAGGAGCACCTGCCATTCGGGCGCCCACTCGGCGACACCGTTGGTGGTGCGTAGCGCGTGGGCGACGTCGTCGGGGCGGTGGTTCCAGAGTTCGGTGGACTGACCGTCCCAATCGAGGCGGATCAGCTCGTCGCCGACGAGGGCTCGCACGGGGACCGTCACCGCCGACTTGGCGACGGCCATGAAGTACCGGCCGACGTCGACGTGATGGCCGGCGTCCGACGACGCGCAGACGGGATCGGCGATGAAGGGGCGGAAGAAGTACTTGCGCATGGCGCTCCCTGTCCAGGGCCTCCGCAGAGGAGGCGCTCTTGCCGGCACCGGTCGGTGCAGACCGCTTCGTCATCCGAGCCACCCACGAGCGTGGGGTTGGCGTGCCGTCCAGTCGGAGCTTGGCGACGGCAACTCGTGAAGCTCTCGTCAGTCTAGAGGGTCAGCCCTTCGCCGCATCCCAGGCCAGGATCCGGGCCGCCAGTTCGGGGCCGCGTCGAACCACGCCGTCGCCCATTCGACATGCCGCAGGTAGGTGTAATCGCTTACGGCGCTTGGCTTATCGGAGCGGCCGAAGCCGATCAGGTCCATGGTCAATTCCTCTGGGGGCTGGTGGCGTCGCTCTTGGGATTGATCAGAATCTTCGCATGCGCCTCCGGGTCGCCGAGGGCGCCGAAGGCGTTCTCGACGCCGCCGAGTCCAACGGTGCCGGTGATGAGCGGGGTGACGTCGACCTTGCCATCGGCGAGCATGTGCAGCGTGTCACGGAATTCCATTGGGGTGTAACCGAGTACGAAGCGCAGGTCGATCTCCTTGTTGATCGCCATGGACGGCCGGAGGTTGTCGGCGCCCATGCAGACACCGACGACGACGACGCGGGAGAACATCGGCGCGCCGGTGATGATGCCGTCGATGACGCCGGGCACGCCGACGCACTCGAAGACGACGGGATGTTTGGGCGTCGCGGCGCCGACGGCGTCGGCGGCGCGCCAGACGTGCCACCACGGAAGCCTCAGTTTGCGGATCGTTTCGACGGTGGAGACCGCAAGGCCGAGGGCCTCGGGCGCGGTTTCGAGGTGGCCATGGCCTTTGGCCTTCGCGTACGGCGAGTCCTGCGCGGGGTCGACGACGATGTCGGCGCCGCACTGGGTGGCGAGTGCGCGGCGCCCGGGTGAGAAGTCGCTCGCGATGACGGTGCGCACGCCGTGGGCCTTGAGCATGAGGATGACGGCAAGGCCGATCGGGCCGCAGCCGATGACGATGGCGACTTGGCCCTTGGAGATTTCGGACCGGCGCACGGCGTGCCAGCCGACGGCCATGGGTTCGGTGAGGGCGGCGTGTTCGACCGGCAGTCCGTTGGGGACGGGCAGGGCGAGGGACTGCTCGACGACGAGCCGTTCGGCGTAGGCGCCGGGGGCTTTCGCGCTGAGCCCGACGGTGTGGACGTCCTTGCCACGGCGGAGAAGAGGCAGGGCGACGACTGGGGTGCCGGCTTTCGGCGCCTTGCGGGTTTTGGGACCGTGGTCGATGACTTCGCCGCAGAACTCATGGCCGAAGACGACGGACTGGGTCGAGCGCATGAAGTCGGGGTAGCCGGTCTCGTTCAGCACCTCGGCGAGCTCGTCGCAGTGGTTGCGGGCGTGCAGGTCTGAGCCGCAGATGCCGCAGCGCAGGACGTCGATGAGCAGTTGACCTTTGGCCGGGGTTGGGGTGGGTTGCTCGACGACCTCGAGCTTGGCGTTGGTGCACGTGACTGCCTTCATAGGGCCGAGCCTAGGCCGCACCACGTGAAGGGCTTTCCGGACAAGCCGGATCGGAGCATGCTGAGAGCAGAGGCTCTCGTGATGCGGCGGTCAGCTGTCAGGCTGTTACGAGCGTCGGCTGTGGCGACGCTCGTCGGGGTTCTCGCGCTGCCGGGTCACGCCAGTGCCGCGCCGGGGGCGACGGTCACGATCACGGTCAGGGCCGTCTCCGCGAATGGTGAGCCGGTCAATGGCTATCAGGTGGTGAATCGGCAGGGGTCGCCGAATCTCTCGGATTGCCCGGGACCGTCGCCGTCGGCGGTGGGCAGGAACATCTATGCGTGCGAACCGGCGCAGGCGGCGGCCGAAGTGTGTTGGCCGGCGCCGGCGTCGGTGTTGTGCCTGGCGGATCCGTGGAGTAAGGGGCTGCGCCGGTTCGCCGCGCCGGGGGCGCTGCCTGCGGTGGATCCGCCTGCCGCGCCGATGCCGTTCGCGCTGCAGCTCGATGACGGTACGCGGTGCATCCTGCCGAACGGAATCGATTGGGGCGCGCGGGCGGACGACATGGTGCCGGCGTACGGATGCAATCCGGGCAAGACGTCGATGGGAGTGTTGATTCCGCCGGGTGCGGATCCGGTGTCGGCGATCGACCAGTCGGGGCCGGTGTGGGTGGTGCGAGTCGGTGAGCTGGGCCCGCGAGACACCCCGTTTGACTCGCCGCGACGGCGTGCGGTGACGACGGCCTGGTACGCGGGGAACTGAGCGGTGCGTCCCCGGGCCCGGGGCACTGTGCCTTTTGCCTACCTCTGGCCGACTTTGTCGCCTAGAGCGGGCAAATATCAATGTCACCCCCTCTCGCTATGGTCGTACTGACAGAGAGGAAATCGACCAGTGAGTGAGCAAACGTCGACACCGAAGCTGACCGGCCAGTTCTCGAAGGCGCTGGTGTACGCCGAACTGAAGCATCACAACCAGGTGCGCAAGGGCGGCGACATCCCGTACGTCGGGCATCTGCTCACGGTGGCCGGCCTGGTGATCAACGACGGCGGATCGGAAGCACAGGCAATCGCCGCGCTGTTGCATGACACGGTCGAGGATCAGGGCGGACCGGCGACGTTCGAGGAGATCAAGAGGAACTTCGGCGACGAGGTTGCGCGCATCGTCGAGGAGTGCAGCGACACCGACGAGGAACCGAAGCCGCCGTGGCTCGAGCGCAAGCGAAAGTACGTCAATCATCTGGCGGAGGTCGGCGAGGACACGCTGCTGGTTTCGGTCGCGGACAAGCTCGACAATGCACGGTCGATGTTGCGCGACTACCACACCCACGGGCCGTCGCTGTGGGAGCGATTCAATCGAAAGAACCCACAAGACCACCTCTGGTACTACGGCGAACTCCTGAACGCCTACCGCTCGCGCGGCATGAGCAGCTGGATGGTCGAGGAGCTCGGCCGCGTGGTCGACGAGTTGAAGCGCCAAGTCGAGAACTCGGCACCGTCCGTAGTCTGATCGTCGATGGCGCTTCATCTACACCGTGCTGAACGAACAGACCTCCTCGCCGACGCCCTTGGCGCCCTTCTGTCCACTCCCCTGCCCGATCCGTTCGCTGAAGAGCTGGTCCTCGTCCCGGCCAAGGGGGTCGAACGGTGGCTGAGCCAGCGGCTGTCGCACATCCTCGGCCGCGGGGCCGGCTCCGACGGTGTCTGCGCGGGCATCGCGTTCCGCAATCCACGCTCGCTGATCGCCGAGATCACCGGCACCGTCGACGACGATCCGTGGTCACCCGACGCCATGGTGTGGCCGCTGCTCGAGGTGATCGACCAAAGCCTCGACGAGCCGTGGTGCCGCACCCTTGCGACGCATCTCGGCCACTTCGAGACCGGCGAGGAGAAGGAACTGCGGCAAGGCAGGCGCTATGCGGTGGCACGACGGCTGGCCGGCCTGTTCGCCTCCTATGCCCGGCAGCGCCCGCAGCTGCTCATCGATTGGGAACGGGATCTGGCCGGTGATATCGATTCCGACCTGCAGTGGCAGCCGCCGCTGTGGCGTGCGCTTCTCCACCGCGTCGACGCCGGGGGTCCCCACGTCCGGCATACCAAAACACTTGCGCGGCTGTGCGAATCACCGACCGACTTGCCGGACCGCCTGTCCCTGTTCGGGCACACCCGGCTGCCGTCCACCGAGGTCGAGCTGCTCAACGCCCTCGCCACCCATCACGACCTCCATCTCTGGTTGCCGCATCCCAGCGACGACCTGTGGCAGAGGCTCGCCACCGAGCACGGTCCCATCCCCCGCCGCGACGACACCAGCCACCGCAACGTCGACCACCCACTGCTGGCCACCCTCGGCCGGGACCTGCGTGAGCTGCAACGCAGTCTGCCCGCAGAGCCACAAACCGACGAATTCCTGGGTGGCCGTGAGTATCCCGACACTCTGCTCGGCTGGCTGCAGTCCGACATCGCTTCGAACGCCGTTCGTCCCGACGGCCGGAAGCTGCGCGATGACGACCACTCCGTCCAGGTGCACACCTGCCACGGCCCGGCCCGCCAGATCGACGTCCTCCGCGAGGTTCTGCTCGGCCTGCTCGCCGACGATCCCACGCTCGAACCGCGCGACATCCTGGTGATGTGTCCGGACATCGAGACGTATGCGCCATTGATCAACGCGGACTTCGGGCTCGGCGACGTCGTGCAGGGCGCGCATCCCGCGCATCGGCTCAGGGTCCGGCTGGCCGACCGCTCGCTCATCCAGACCAACCCGCTCCTCGGCGTCGCCAGCCAACTGCTCAGCCTCGCAGGCAGCCGCGTCACTGCCAGCGAGGTGCTCAACCTCGCGCAGGCCGCACCGGTAAGGGCTCGCTTCGGGTTCACCGACGACGACCTCGAGAGCATCACCCGCTGGGTCCGGCAGGCCAACATCCGCTGGGGATTCGACCAGGAGCACCGCAAGCCGTTCGGCGTCGACTTCGTCCACAACACTTGGCGTTTCGGCATCGATCGCGTGCTGGCCGGTGTGGCGCTTTCGGACGACTCGCACGCGTGGATCGGCTCGACGCTGCCGCTCGACGACGTCAGCAGCAACCGCGTCGAGCTCGCAGGCAAGCTCGCCGAATACGTCGACCGACTGCAGCGGACGGTCGATGAGCTCAACGGCGCAAGGCCGCTCACAGATTGGCTCACCGCGCTGAGCGACGGCATCACGCTGCTGGCCCGCGTCGACGACAACGACGCGTGGCAGACGAGCCAGATGCAACGCGAGTTCGCCGACGTGCTCGCGACGGCAGGCCCTCGCGACGGCACCATCATGCGGCTGCCCGATATTCGCGCACTGCTCGGCCGCCACCTAGCCGGCCGGCCGACACGGGCCAACTTCCGCACCGGCACGTTGACGGTGTGCACCATGGTGCCGATGCGCTCGGTGCCGCACCGGGTGGTGTGCCTGGTCGGCCTTGACGACGGCGTGTTCCCGCGGTTGGGCATCGTCGACGGCGACGACGTGCTGGCCCGCAACCCGATGACCGGGGAACGCGACATCCGTTCCGAGGACAGGCAACTGCTGCTCGACGCGATCGGCGCGGCCACCGAGAAGCTCGTCATCACCTACACCGGCGCCAACGAATACTCGGGCCAGGACCGGCCGCCGGCCGTCCCGCTCGCCGAACTGCTGGACACGCTGGACATGACGACGACCGAGAAGATCCGAGACCGGCTCGTCGTCGAACATCCGTTGCAGCCCTTCGACATACGCAATGTCGTCCCTGGCAAGCTGATACCGGACCAGCCGTTCACGTTCGACCCGACCGTGCTGCGGGCCGCCAAGGCCAGCACCGGCGAGCGCAAGGATCAGCCGCCGTTCATCTCCGGCCCGCTGCCGCAGGCGCCTGCCGACGACGTCGTACTGGAAGACCTCGTCGCGTTCTACAAGGACCCGGTCAAGGGGTTCTTCCGCGCGCTCGACTACACGCTGCCGTGGGACGTCGACGGTGTCGAGGACGCCATGCCCGTCGATATCAGCGCGCTCGACGAGTGGACCGTCGGCGACCGCATGCTCCACGACATGCTGCGCGGCATGACCCCGAAGGAGGCGCGGGAGGCCGAGTGGTGCCGCGGCACACTGCCTCCGGGGCAGCTCGGCTGGCGCAAGGCGACAGAGATCGCGGAGCAGGCCGCGCTGCTCGCCACGGCCGCACTGGGTCGCCGCAGCCCGCAGCCGCAGGCGTACGACGTCGACATCGACCTCGGCGACGGTCGCCGATTGACCGGCACCGTGTCGCCGGTGTTCGACGACCGGCTGGTGTCGGTGACCTATTCGAAGCTCGACGGCAAGCACCTGCTCGAGTCATGGATTCCCCTGCTGGCCATGATCGCCCGTGATCCGGTGATCGACTGGCACGCGGTGTGCATCGGTCGGGCCAAGAAAGGCACCACGCCGCGTGAGGAAGGGCTTGGCCGTCCCGACGTGGACGCGGTCGAGGTGCTCCGCGAGCTCGTCGCGGTCTACGACGCAGGACGCCGAGAGCCGATTCCGTTGCCCATCAAGACGTCCTACGCGTGGGCGGTGGCGCGTCATACCGGCGACGTCCCCGAACAGGCGGCGCGGTATCGGTGGAAGTCCAGCGAGCGCTATCCCGCCGAGGACCAGGCGCCCGCACACGTGCGTGCCTGGGGCCACGGCGCTCACCTGTCGAAACTCGTCGACGCGGGCCTCGACCGCTACTCCGAACGGGTGTGGCTGCCGATGCTGCGCGCCGAAAGGCCGGTGTGATGGACCGTTTCGACCTGTTGGGCCCCCTACCCGCCGCGAAATCGACGACGGTTCTGGAGGCCAGTGCCGGGACCGGCAAGACGTTCGCGTTGGCGGGATTGGTGACCCGGTACGTCGCCGAGGGCGCGGCGACGCTCGACCAGATGCTGCTCATCACGTTCGGCCGCGCCGCGAGCCAGGAGCTGCGCGAGCGGGTTCGCGATCAGATCGTGCACGCGCTCAAGGCTTTCGACGACCCGTCGCTGGCCGGCGACAACCAGGTCGTCGCTTATCTACTGCAGGGGTCGGCCGATCAACGCACGACAAGGCAACGCAACCTGCGTGACGCGTTGGCGAGCTTCGATGCCGCGACGATCGCGACCACCCACCAGTTCTGCCAGGTGGTGCTGAAATCGCTTGGCGTGGCCGGCGACAGCGATGCCGGTGTCACGCTGGTCGAGAGCCTCGACGACCTGACGAGCGAGATCGTCGACGACCTGTACCTGGCCCACTTCGGGCAGGAGCGCGATGATCCCGTCCTCACCTACAAGGACGCGTTGAGGCTGGCCCGCGAGGTGGTGAACCATCCGTCGACGGAGCTGCGGCCGCTCGAGCCCGACCCGGATACCCGGGCGGAGGTGTGCGTCGGGTTCGCGAAAGATGTTCTTGCCGAGTTGAACACCCGCAAGCGTCGGCTCGGCATCCTGGGTTACGACGACCTGCTGACCCGGCTGGCCGACGCGCTGAAGGCCGACGACTCCCCCGCGCAGGTCCGAATGCATCGCCGCTGGCCGATCGTGATGGTCGACGAATTCCAGGACACCGACCCCGTGCAGTGGCAGGTCATCGACCGGGCGTTCAGCGGCCGCTCCACGGTGATCCTCATCGGCGATCCGAAGCAGGCGATCTACGCCTTCCGCGGCGGCGACATCGTCACCTATCTGAAGGCGGCGGACACCGCGGGCGACAAGCAGACGCTCGGCACCAACTGGCGTAGCGACGGCGCGCTCGTCGACCGACTGCAGGTGGTGCTGCGCGGCGCCGAACTCGGTGACCCGAGGATCGTGGTGCACGACGTCGACGCGTATCACCGCGGCAGCAGGCTCGCCGCCGCACCGAGCTGCGACCCGTTCCGGCTGCGCGTCGTCAAGCGGGAGACGTTCGGCCGCAGCGGCATTCAGAACCTGAACATCGACGACCTGCGCACGCACATTCCGCGGGACCTCGCGGCGGACATCCAGGCGCTGCTGGCCGGCGAGGCCACCTTCAGTGGCAGAAGACTCGAGGCCCGCGACATCGCGGTGATCGTCGAGAGCCACAAGGATGCCCGCGCCTGTCACCGCGCGCTCGGCGACGCCGGTGTGCCGTCGGTGTACACCGGCGACTCGGACGTGTTCGGTTCCGAGGCGGCCGAGCACTGGCTGGCGGTGCTTGAGGCGTTCGACCAGCCACATCGTTCGGGCGTGGTGCGGGCCGCGGCAGCCACGATGTTCTTCGGTGAGACGGCCGAAACATTGGCCTCGGGCTCCGATGCGTTGACCGACCGCGTAGCCGAGACGCTGCGCGAGTGGGCGGGTCACGCGCGGGAGCGCGGGGTGGCGGCGATCTTCGAGGCCGCGCAGCTGAGCGGCATGGGCGACCGGGTGCTGTCGTGGCAGAACGGCGAACGGCACATGACCGACATGGCGCATATGACGCAGCTGTTGCAGGAGGCCGCGCACCGCGAGCACTACAACCTGCCGGCGCTGCGTGACTGGCTGCGCACGCAGCGCGAAGAACGCAGTGGCGCAACGGAACACAATCGCCGGCTCGACAGCGACGCGACGGCGGTGCAGATCATGACGGTATGGGTGAGCAAGGGCCTGCAGTTCCCAGTCGTGTATCTGCCGTTTGCGTTCAACCGCAACGTCCAGGAACGCGAGCTGGTGCTGTTCCATGACGGCGATACGAGATGCCTGCACGTCGGCGGGAAGGACAGCGCCGACTACGACGCCGTCGCGGTACAGGGCCGCAAGGAGCAGGCCAGCGATGACAGCCGGTTGACCTACGTCGCGATGACGCGCGCGCAGTCGCAGGTGGTGGCGTGGTGGTCGCCGGCCTACGACGAGCCGAACGGTGGGTTGTCGCGCCTGCTGCGTGGCCGCGAGCCGGGCCAGTCGACGGTGCCCGATCGCTGTGTGCCCGCGAAGATCTCGGATGACGACGCGATGGCGCAGCTGCAGAAGTGGGAGGCGGCGGGTGGGCCGGTGATCGAGGAGTCGGTGGTGGCGCTGCCGTCCGCGGTCACTGACGGCGCCGAGGCAGTCGAGTTCGAGGTGCGGCACTTCCACCGCGCGATCGACACTTCGTGGCGGCGGACGTCGTACTCAGGTCTGATCCGGGCCGCAGAGGCCAGCGGGGTCAGCAGCGAGCCGGAAGTCATCGAGCTGGACGACGAGGTGGCCGAGATCCCTGTCGTCGCCCGGGCTTCGGGGCCGGACGTGCCGTCGCCGATGGCGGATCTGCCGACGGGTGCGAAGTTCGGCACGTTGGTACACGCGGTGCTGGAGACGGCGGATCCGTTCGCGCCCGATCTGGCCACCGAACTCGAGTCGAAGATCCGTGAGCATTCGGTGTGGTGGCCTGTGGACGTGGAGGCGTCGGAGTTGGCGGCGGCGATGGTCCCGATGCACGACACGCCGTTGGGCCCGCTGGCGGAGGGTGTCACGCTGCGCCGGATCGGCTTGCAGGATCGATTGCGGGAGATGGACTTCGAGCTCCCGCTGGCGGGCGGAGACGTGCGCGCGGCGGCGCCCGACATCCGGCTGGCCGACGTGGGCGAGCTGCTGCGCGAACATCTGCCTTCCGACGATGTGTTGGCGAGCTATGCAGACCGGTTGACCGACGACGCGTTGGGCAGCCAGTCCTTGCGCGGATATCTGAGCGGCTCGGTCGACGTGGTGTTACGGGTCGGTGGGCGCTACCTGGTGGTCGACTACAAGACGAACTGGCTCGGCGACGGCGACCGCCCGCTGACGTCGGCGGACTACGACCGGCCGCGGATGATCGAGGCGATGCTGCACTCCGACTATCCGCTGCAGGCGCTGCTGTACTCCGTTGTGCTGCATCGATTCCTGCGGTGGCGGCAGCCTGATTATGACCCGTCGAAGCATCTGGGCGGGGTGCTCTATCTATTCCTGCGAGGCATGTGCGGGGCGGAGACGCCAGTGGTGGACGGGCATCCGGCGGGAGTGTTCAGTTGGCAGCCGCCGGCGTCGTTGGTGGTGGCCTTGTCGGATCTGCTTGACGGCAGGAGGGCGGCGGCGTGACGGTCGAACTCGTGGTCGACGACACAGGATTGTTCGAGCCGGCCGATGTGCATGTGGGACAACGGCTCACCGCGCTACGCGAAGAGACCGACGAGCGCGTGGCGTTGGCTGTCGCGTTCGTGGTGCGGGCGTTGCGTGGCGGGTCCGTTTGTGTCGACCTGAATTCAGCTGAGCTCGAGGATCTGGCCGACGCCGTAAGGGCCAGCCCGCTGCTGGCCGATCCGCCGATCCTGCGGCTGAACGGCGATCTGCTGTACCTGGACCGGTATTGGCTGGAAGAGCAGCAGGTCTGCGACGACATCCTCGCGATGGTCAAGGCCAGGCCGGCGCAGGTGTCGCCCGACATCGACCGGCTGTTTCCCACGGGATTCGAGGAACAACGCGCCGCCGCGAAGGTCGCGCTGTCGCAAGGGCTCACGGTCTTGACCGGTGGTCCGGGAACAGGCAAGACGACCACGGTGGCGAGGCTGCTGGCCTTGCTAGCCAGCGGCAGGCGTCTGCGGATCGCGCTGGCGGCGCCTACGGGCAAGGCGGCCGCGCGGCTGCAGGAGGCGGTGCAGCTCGAGGTTGGCAAGCTGGCGCCGTCGGATCAAGACGCGCTCGCGGGCCTGCATGCGACGACGCTGCACAGGCTGTTGGGCAGCAGGCCGGACACGTCGGCGCGGTTCCGGCACCATCGCGGTAATCGGTTGCCGCATGACGTGATCGTGGTCGACGAGACGTCGATGGTGTCGTTGACGATGATGGCCAGGCTGTTGGAGGCCGTGCGGCCGGAGACTCGGCTGGTGTTGGTCGGCGACCCGGATCAGCTGGCATCGGTGGAGGCCGGCGCGGTGCTCGCGGATCTGGTGGACGGACTGGGCGAGGGGAGGATCGCGGCGCTGAAAACGTCGCACCGGTTCGGGAAGTCGATCGGCACGTTGGCGACCGCGATCAGGGTGGGTGATGCGGACAAGGCGGTCGAGGTGCTGCGGGCCGGGGGCGAGCACATCGAATGGATCGACACCGACGATCCGCGGGAGAGGTTGCGCAATGTGCTTGTACGGCATGCTGTTGCGCTGCGGACGGCGGCGGTGCTGGGTGACGAACGGGCGGCGCTGCAGGTGCTTGACGACCACCGGTTGCTGTGTGCGCATCGACGGGGCCCGTTCGGGGTTGCGTATTGGAACCGGCAGGTCGAGCGGTGGCTGACGGAGGAGACGGGCGAGCCGATCTGGTCGTCGTGGTATGCGGGGCGGCCGGTGTTGGCGACGGCGAATGACTATGGACTGGGCCTGTACAACGGGGATACGGGCGTGACGGTGGTGCGCGACGGCGCGCTCCGGGTGGTCATCGGAGATGCGACGTTCGCGACGAGTCGGCTTGCCGATGTCGAGACGATGCATGCGATGACGATCCACAAGAGCCAGGGCAGCCAGGCCGACGAGGTGACGGTGCTACTGCCGCAGGAGGAGTCGCGGCTGCTGACGCGGGAACTGTTCTACACCGCGGTAACTCGTGCGAAGGAGCGGGTGCGGGTGGTGGGATCGGAGGCGGCGCTGCGGGCAGCGATCGAGCGACGGGCGATACGCGCGTCGGGGTTGGCGCGGCGGCTACGGCGTTAGCAGACGTGCCCGTCAGCATCACCCGCGCGGATGCTTTGTTGCATGGGACGTGATCTCTGTGACGACGGACCTGCCCTTGCCGCGCGGTGATTCCGCCGCCGACGCTAGCAGAGTATCGACGGCTTCGACGATTCCCGTTGCGATCTCATCGACCTGGGGCACGTTGTCGGGGCAGGCGCATAGGCATAGATCCATCACGTCGGCATGTGAGGTGACCGTGATGTTCAACCCGCAGCCGTCCACCAGCGGCTCCGCGATGTGCATACCAATGACCTCCGCGCCTGCGCAGTACGCGGGCGCAGGCCCGCCTGAGGTAAACGAGACACTCCCGTGACAGCTCAGGGAGCGCCATCGAGGCAAGCCCAGTTCGGTGTAGACCTTCATTCCGGCGTGCGCGACCAAGGGCGGGAGAAGTGACAGGACGGTCACGGAATCCGCTGGCGGATCTATCTTTTCGTCGCTGAAGTGGTGGGCGATATTCAGCCGTTCGGCGGCGGTATGGAGGTTGGTGAGCACCTGGACCGGATCAGCGAGCTGAACCGGTATGCGAACGTGGCCGGTTGTCAACGACTTTCCCGCCTTTGCCGGATCCCCGGCCGGCAACGACAATGGGACTTGCATCACCAATGGATCGTCGGGAACGACGTCATACCGCTGCAGCCAGGAGCGCGCGGACAGTGTGCAGGCGGCGAGGAAGACGTTCGCGGTGCTGCCGCCGAAAGCGTCGCTGACCGTCTTCAGGTCGGTCAGCGGGATCGAGGCGAAGGCCATCGACCGCCGTTCGGTCAGTGGTGCGTTGAACACGGTCCGCGGCACCGGTCCGCTCATCGACGGCGTGGCCTGCGGATCGACGGGCGGACCGTGAGGACCACGCGGACGAAGGCGCATCGCTTGCAGCCCACCCGTCACCGCTTCGGCGACCAGCCAGACGCCCGTGATGTTGTTCTCGATGATCTCACTCACTGCGTCGGTGACCAGCTCACCCAGCGAGGGCATCCGGCCCAGGCTGGCCTCCATCGGAAGTACCTCTGCCGATTCGTTCGGCCCGCTGGTGAACATGCGCTTGCACACGGAGGAGACACCGTGGCCTCCGTCGGTCAATACCGGCGACATCTTCACCGCAACCGCCCAACGGTGGCCCGCCAGACCGTCGATGGTCCACGCTTTCCACAGCGATCGTCGCCAATCCTGTGGTTGAGCGCTCAGTTGGGTGACTAGATCGGCTAGTTCGCGCCTTCCCCCAGGTGCGGGCACCGACGCGCACTGGATGTGTGGTGTGGGGTCGTAGTCGTCGATCTCCGCCCAGACCGGCTGGCCGATGCCCAGAGGCTTGCCCACCAGTCGACTGCGGAAGCGCGCCAATTGTGGTAGCGACGAGGCCACCAGCCGATGGAGCCGGGCGTGGCTCAAGTGATTGGACGCGTGGAGGATGATCACGGCGACCGTATGCGCCGGCGTGGCAGATGTTTGAGAGCGCAGCGCCGCCGCGTCAGCGACGGACAGCCTGGTGACCATCAGTTCTCGGACAATTCTCGTGCATGGCCGGACGTTTCATTTATCCGATGCGACTTGTCGTTTCAGCTCGATGTCGTCGACACCAAAGCTGTCGAACGGCTCGAAAGATCGGTCATTATTGGGCATTTGTTGTTTCCTACCTGGTGGTCGTCGTAAGCGGGTGCCGCTGCCAAGGAAGCCACCGGCTCCTTATGAGAGCAGGGTGTCGACACTGGACGCGTCATCGGTAACGGCGGCGGACGTCATGATGGTGTATGCATGGTCGGGTTCGGTGTGCACCGGCACGACCAGCAGGACAATTTTATTGCCGTAAGCGTCAAGAACTCCGAGCGTGTTGGGCGGCTGGCGGTGGTAACCGTCGAGTCGGATAATTCGTCCGCCAATCGGAACCTTCCGGGGCGCTTCCGCCCACTCGGCCAGGTTGTACGTCACGCGTGCCACAGCGCCGAGCCGCACCGACAGCACCGCCAGCAGATCGGGAAGCTCTGTTGTCAGATCGTCATCGCGCGGCCACCATGCCCCGTCGACATACCCGGTCATGGCGGCTTTTCGCTTCAAACGCAGCCGCGGTCTGTTCTCGGGACCTGACGGGCGGCGGTTGGAAGCGCCACGTCTTTCGCGCAGTGCCATCGGCACAATCCCGTCTGAACCTCGAATTGGCCCATTTCAATCGAATCGGCGACGACACAATCTCAGATGGTCGCGTGCGACATACCGCCGATACGAGCTAGTCTACGCCGGTCGGTTCCCGCAACAGACACGTCGACCGCCAATTCTCCGTGCTGGAACGAAATCAGCTGTGGCCCCGCGTGTCTCGCCGATCCGCCGACGGGCACGCCGCCCGCGTGGGACGGTCGGTCGGCAGCCGAACGCCGAGGCGTCCATGATCACGGATTGGCCTTGTCCATCACGGTGTGGAGACCCGGTGGTGTCTGGGAAGCTCAGCGTGGCGCCATCAACGCTCATCGAGGTCGGCGTGGAAATTAGCCGAACGTCCCGCAGACACGGTACGGTCGGACCGGGTTGACTCCACAGCCCCACGGAAACGTCACGGCGGCGATCTGAAATCCCCGCCGAGTGGGCGCGAAACCCCGACGTCAGCCGACATGACGGTTGCACCTACGGGGGTGGGTTTTCGTGCCAGCTGAAAGAAACGGAAGTGTCACAACCTGCACCGACAGCGGCGCGCTGCCCTGGTCGGCCACGGGAGAGTCTGTACAGTCAGGGCGTCTGAAATGCGCGGCTCCTCACTTCGACCGGAGTGACGGGATCATCTGAGGTGAACAAGGGAGGCTCTTCTGCAGTCACCGTCGGCCCCGGCAGGGGCGGGCGACGGTCGTACCTCAGCGGCTCCAACACTGCACAACAGATTCGCGGCGCCAACGCGTCGGAGCCAAAGGGATTGTCGTGAGCCAATTTACCGAGACGATGTACTTCAACGCCCGGTGCAGCTTCAAAGGCATGGTCACCGGCGAACCCGACCTCCCAATCCGACACACCTGGGCCGAGGTGCACCAGCGGGCCCGTTACGTCGCGGGTGGCCTGGCCGCATCCGGCGTCGGACATGGCGACGCGGTGGCGGTGCTGGCCGGCGCCCCGGTCGAGATCGCCCCGACCGCGCAGGGTATCTGGATGCGCGGCGCCAGTTTGACCATGCTGCACCAGCCCACCCCGCGCACCGATCTGCAGCGCTGGGCCGAGGAGACCACCAGCGTCATCAACATGATCGACGCCGCTGCGGTCGTCGTGTCGGATCCGTTCATGCCTGCCGCTCCCCTGCTCGCTGAGCTGGGGATGCGGGTGCTGACCGTCAAGGAGCTGCTTGCCGGCCGACCGATCGACCCCGTCGACACCGACGAGGACGACGTGGCGCTCATGCAGTTGACGTCCGGGTCCACCGGTTCGCCAAAAGCCGTCCAGATCAGCCACCGCAACTTCGTCGCCAACGCTGAGGCGATGATCGTCGGCTGCAACTTCGATGTCGACACCGACGTGATCGTGAGCTGGTTGCCCTGCTTCCACGACATGGGCATGACGGGGTATCTCACCGTGCCGATGTACTACGGGGCCGAGCTCGTCAAGATCACACCGATGGACTTCCTGCGCGATACGTTGTTGTGGGCCAGGCTGATTGACAAATACAAGGGCACAATGACGGCCGCGCCGAACTTCGCCTACAACTTGTTCGCCAAGCGATTGCGCAGACAGGCCACGCCTGGCCAGTTCGACCTGTCGTCGCTGCGGTGGGCGTTGTCCGGCGCCGAGCAAGTCGACCCACTTGACGTCGAGGATCTCTGCGACGCCGGAAAGCCATTCGGGCTGCGGCCCGAGGCGATCATCCCCGCCTACGGCATGGCCGAGACGACGGTGGCGGTTTCGTTCTCTGAGTGTGGTGGCGGCATGGTCGTCGACGAGGTGGACGCCGACCTGCTGGCCGTCCTGCACCGCGCCGTCCCGGCGAACAAAGGACACACCCGGCGGCTGGTATCGCTCGGCCGGCCGCTGGACGGCCTTGAGCTGCGCGTCATCGACGAGGACGGTTGCGTGCTGCCGCCGCGCGGCGTCGGCGTCCTCGAGGTGCGCGGTGAACCGGTGACCAGGGGCTACGCCACGGAGGGCGGATTTCTCTCCGCGCAGGACGAGTTGGGCTGGTATGACACCGGTGACCTGGGCTATCTCACCGAAACGGGCAACGTGGTGGTGTGCGGTCGGCTCAAGGACGTGATCATCATGGCCGGCCGCAACATCTACCCGACCGACATCGAACGCGCCGCGTCCCGCGTCGCGGGGGTACGGCCGGGCTGTTCGGTGGCGGTGCGGCTCGACGCCGGGCACTCGCGGGAGACGTTCGCCGTGGCGGTGGAATCCAAGGAGTATGGGGACCCGGCCCAGGTACGCCGTATCGAACGGCAGGTGGCGCACGAGGTGGTCGCCGAGGTGGATGTCCGTCCCCGCAACGTCGTCGTGCTACAACCGGGCATGATCCCGAAGACCCCGTCGGGCAAGCT
>Ga0070668_100000248_pt1 | contig 35756 bp, 38 predicted proteins | sample KBSS43metaG_FD_64661 | JGI IMG/M metagenome (GOLD analysis project Ga0070668, IMG submission 64661) | Switchgrass rhizosphere microbial communities from Kellogg Biological Station, Michigan, USA - KBS S4-3 metaG | ecosystem: Host-associated > Plants > Roots > Rhizosphere > Soil ...
GTCGCGAGGGAGGGGAACTGGGCGCGCAGGACGGTGAGGTCGATGGCCATCGTCTCGGCTTTCTGTCGGCGGAGTGCCTCCTACTCTGCCTGGCCGCCGCGCGGCGCCGGCCCGCGACGCGTGGGCACCGTGCGATGGTCGGCCGCGGCGCCGCGTACGGTCCCGCCGTCGCAGGCCGAACGCCCGAGCCGACCGCCGCACGGTGCCGAACGCTGCATCCCCCGTAATCACCGGCCGCTGGATGCACGAGGCCGGTGATCGATGCGATCGTATACGATCGGGTGGATCGTATATTGTCATCACTAACCCTGTCTATGCCTCGACGGAGCATGCGGTGCCCTCTAAGCACGAATTGGTGTATCTACGGATCCGCGCGGGCATCCTCGACGGCCGTTACGGGCCGGGTGAGCGGCTCGTGTTCAGCGCGCTCGCCCGCGACCTGCAGGTCAGCCCGGTGCCGGTGCGCGAAGCGATCCGCCGCCTGGAGGCGGAGGGCATCGTCCGATTCGAACACAATGTCGGTGCGCGGGTGGTCAGCCTCGACGAGGAGGCCTGGGAACAGGCGGTCGAGATGCTCGCGCTTCTCGACGGGTACGCGGTGGCCCGCGCACACCGGCGGTTGCCGCTCGCCGCGATCGAGGAAGCGCAGGACATCAACGATCACCTGCGCGGCGGCCTCACCGGCGAACTGGCCGCCGCCGAGGTGATGATGCTGCACCGCAGGTTTCATCGCACGATCTACCGGCACGCCGACAACGACTACCTCATCGAGTCCCTGGACCGGGTGTGGGACCGCATCGACGCGTCGCGGGTGATCAGTACCCGCTGGCCGCAGCAGCGGCTGACCAGCGCCGTCGACGAGCACGACGAACTGCTCCGCCGCCTGCGCCGCACCGACCACGACGCGGCTGTGCTCGAACTGTTCGCCCGTCAGCACAACCTCAACGCCATTCCGGCGATGCGCCGCCGCTGAACGAGTTCCCCGCTCGTGCAACCCGGCTTGCCACGGGGCTGCTCTTAGTGGTGTTGAAGGGAGCAGAGCTGAGTGGATGCCGAAGACATCGAAGGCTTTCGCGATTTCGTACGCGGTCGCTTCGAGCCCCTGCGTGCACTGGCGTACGTGACGTGCGGCGACTGGCAGGCCGCCGAGGACGCCGTCTCCGGCGCGCTGGCCCGGCTGTATCTGCGGTGGAACAAGGTGGCCTCGCCGGACGCGTACGCCCGGACCATGGTGGTCCGCGCGGCGATCCGGGAGAAACGGCGGCCGTGGCGGCGGGAGCACTCGGCCGGTGACGCGCTGCCCGAGGTCGCCGGGCCCGACCCCGCGGGTGCCGTCGACGAACGGCTGAGGCTGCGGGCGGCCCTGCGCCACGTGCCGCCCCGGCAACGGGCCGTCCTGGTGCTGCGGTTCCTCGAGGGGCTCAGCGTCGAGGAGACCGCCGAGATCCTCGGGTGCCGCGCCGGCACCGTCAAGAGCCAGAGTGCGCGCGGGCTGACCACGCTGCGCACCGTGCTGGCAGCCAACGACATCACCCTGCACGAGGCAGAAGGGAACAATCGTGTCATACCAGATTCGGGACGTGTTGAAGTCCGTGCAGGACAGCCCGCCGGCGCCGCACACGACTGCTGACGACATCATCGCGAGGGCGCGGCGGATCCGCGGCCGGCGCACCGCGGCCGCGGTGGCGGGCGGTGTGGTCGCCAGCATCGCACTCGCGGCCACGGCGGTGACCGGCCTTGCGGCGCCGACGACCCGCGGCCACCAGGCGGCCGGGCCGCCGGTCGGGCCCTCGGCGTCGGCCGCGGCCCCGGTGTCCTCGGCGGCGCCCATTCAGCCGACCGATTTCAGCACCAACCTGGTCGACTACCGGGTGGGCCGCTACCGGATCGGTCCCGTCGGGCAGGTCGCCCCGGGCTACCAGGAGGTCCCGGTTTACCTGGACGGCCAGACCTGGGAGGACGACGGCGTGAAGTATCCACTCAACCAGGCGACGATCACCGTCTACCGCCCGGGTGTGTACGACCCGACCACGTTCGGCGGCGGCGGGGACGACACGCTGATCATCGGCGCGCCCTACGAGGTGCAGGTGGCCGGCAAGTCCGGGATCGGCCGGGACATGATGTTCGTGTCGCCGGTCGAGCCGGGGCGCAAGTGGGTCCGGGCGGCGCTGGCCTGGGAGTACGCGCCGAACGCCTGGGCCACACTCATCCCCGGCTACGGCGCCGCCGACCTGCCCCGGGCCGACGTCGCGAAGATCGCCGCCGGGTTCACCAAGGGGAACAGGCGGGAGCTGCGCGTGCCGTACCGCTTCGGCTTCCTTCCGGACGGCTGGCGGCCGGTGGCCGTCACCCAGAACGGCGACAAGATCAGCAGCGAGGTGTCGCAGGTCTACCTGCACAATGGACCGCTCACGGAGAGCGCGGCCAGCAAGATCGACGAGGTCTTCCCGCACAGCGTCGTGCTCACCGTGTCGAAGGGCGAATCGAAGGACAGCATCCCGGCCAAGGACGGTCTGTACTGCTACACCGGCCGGCCGCCGTGCGTCGTCGTGCAGGGCAAATACCGGGTCGGCGTCACGGCCGTGGACGGCGCGCTGCCCGACGCCGACGTCAAGCGGATCGCGCAGGGGCTACAACTGGTCGACCTCGCCGACCAGACGACCTGGGTTCCGCTGAAGCACTGAGCGGCCGCGGGCGTGCCTCGGCCTTGCCGGGGCACGCCCGCCCGGATTCCGGGGCCGGTCAGCCCCGGTGCGGGCAGTTCGTCTCGTATTCGCTGATCCCGGCCTCGGCCACCGGGCCTGGGCAGAGGAACTGATCGAACCGGGTGTCGTCGTCGACGAAACGCTTGAGCCAGGCGATGCTCATGGCGGCGATCGCCGGCTCCGGGGTACGCGGGGCGGAGTGCCCGGCGTCGGCCATCTCCAGATAGCCACGATCGGTGGCCGGCGGCAGGTCGGCGAAGAACCGCACGGCGTGCAGGCGTACCGGCGCGATCCGGTCGTCCTCCGCGCCGATGATCATCGTGGGCACCGTGACGCCGGTGAAGTCGCGCTTCACGTCGAACGGAGCCATCGGGATCGCGGCCTGCAGATCCGGCCGGTCGAGGGCGGCCTGCAGGGTCCCGCCGCCACCCATCGAGTGGCCCATCACAGCCAGCCGGGACGGGTCGATCCGATCGCGGACCGCGCTGTCGCGGGTGAGGAAGTCCAGGGCCGCCAGGAGTTGCCGGCCGCGCGCGGCGGGGGAGTCCGTGGTGCGCACCGTGTCGATGTTGAAGACCACGAAGCCTTGGGTGGCGATCCGGGAGGCCAGCCAGGCGAGGCCGGCGCGCCGGGCGGTGAAGCCGGGCACCATCGCGACCGCGCCGAACGTGCCGGCGCCGGTGTCCGTGGGGGCGTAGATGTCGCCGCCGCCGAACCCGGTCACCGCCTCGGCCGCGACCCTGGTGCGGGTCACGGCGAACGGCCCCACGGCCGCCCGGATGCTCGCCGCCGTCGGGTCGGGCCCGCGCCGGAACGAGGTCGTCGTGGCCTCGGCGTCGGGCCCGAGGACGACGGCGGTGGCGGCCAGCGCCACCGCCGCGAGCGCACCGGCGACGGCTACGGAAAGGCGCTTGCGTCGGGTCGTTCCGAGCATGGTTCCTCCTCGTTTCGCGGCCCGGTCGCGCGCACGCCGAGGAACGCCGTCGGAGTCGCTCGAACGGCGTGTGCGGTGGTGCCGGGGATGGTCGGCCCGGGATACGCGTGGCCCACCGGACAGGGTTCGAGGATCGCGGCGCCGGCGCGAGGTTGAGACGGCCGTCGCAAACTCGGCACACATTGGACGGATGCGCGTTGAACCGAGCGGTTCGGCCGCCCGGCCGAACCGGGGCCCCGGCCGAACGGGCAGCACTCGCTCGCCACCGTCGGCGGCCGCCATACCGCGAGCTATCAATGGACCATGCTCGGGCGCGAGGCGGAGCAGTCCACGATCCGAACCCTCATCGACGGCGCCGCGGCCGGCCGCGGCGCGGCGCTGATCCTCCGCGGCGATGTCGGCGGCGGCAAGACGGCGCTGCTGGCCTGGGCCGCCCAGGCAGCGGCGGAGTGCACTGTGGTCGCGTTGGGCTCGGATCGCTCGGAGAACGCCCTGCCGTTCGCCGGTCTGCATCGCCTGCTTCAGTCCCTGCCGGCCGCCGCCCCGCCGCCGGCCCTGGCCGACCCGGGCAGCGCCGAGCGTCGGCTCGCCCTCTGCGCCGGCGTCCTCGAACTGCTCCGGGACGCCGCCCGGGACCGGCCGCTGCTCGTCTGCGTCGACGACGTGCAGTGGCTCGACCGGCCCACCTGGGACGTCCTGACCTTCGCCGCCCGGCGGCTGGGCGGCGAGCGGATCGGCATGCTGTTCGCCGTCCGCGACGGCGACGAGGCCGGCGCGGACCAGCCGGCCGGCATCGAGGCCCGCACCCTCGGCCCGCTCGACGCCCGCGGCAGCCGCGACCTCATCCGGGACCTGGTGCCCGACGGCTCGGTGGCGGCCGCGGTGGCGGCCACCGCCGGCGGCAACCCGCAGGCCCTCCTCGACCTGGCCGGCGCCCTCTCCCCGGAGCAGCGGCGCGGCGAGGCACCGGCGGCACCGGCCCTGCCCGCCGGCAGCCGGGTGCGGCGCGAATACCGCCGCCGGCTCGGCCGGCTCCCGGCTGCCACCCGGCGGCTCATGCTGCTCGCGGCGATCGACCCGGAGCTCACCGCCGACGAGATGGTCCGCGCCGCGCAGGAGAGCGGCATCGACGTCGCCGCGCTGGGGCCCGCCGAGACCGCCGGGCTGGTCAGCATCGACGCCGCCGCGGTCGGGTTTCCCTGCGCGGTCGTCCGCTGCGTGGTCCACAGTGAAGCCACGCTGGCCGAGCGCCGTTCGGCCCACGCCGTACTCGCCCGCACGCTCGACCCGCTTACCCGGCCGCTGCGTCACCTCCTGCACCTGGCCGCCACCGTCTGCGGGCCGGACGACGCGCTCGCCGACCGGCTGGAACGCGCCGCGGAGGGGTACGGGACGGGTGATCATCCCGCGGCCGCCCGGGCTTTGGAGCGTGCCGCCGAGTTGAGCGGTGACCGCCCCGCGGCCGCGCTGCGCCTGATCGCCGCGGCCGGCCACGCCTGGCGGGCCGGCGACCCGCACCGGGCGCGGACGTTGCTTCGCCGGGCCCGTCCGTCGGCGACCGTCGCGTACGTCCGGGCGCGCTGGGAACTGGTCATCGGCGAGATCGAACTGCGCACCGCGGACACCGCCCCGGGCGGCGAGCGGCTGCTGGCCGCGGCCGAGTCGGCCGGCGAACACGACCGGCGCCTCGCCATCGACGCCCTCGTGCGGGCCGGTGACGCCCTCGCCCTGGCCGGCGACCACGCACGCTTCGCCGAACTGGCCGGGCGAGCGGTCGCCCTGCGCCGGCCGGACGACCCGGCCGAGGCGGAGTTCGTGTTCGAGCATTTCGCCGGGCTGTCCGCGACGTTCCGCGGCGAGCACGACCGGGCGGCGGCACCGCTGCGCCGCGCGGTCGCCCTCGCCGCGACGATCGAGGACACGGGCACGCTGATCCGGGCGAGCATGGCCGCACTTCTGTTGGGCGACGCGGCGCTGGCGTATCGTCTCGCCGCCCGCGCCGCCGACCTGGCCCGGGACCGCGGCGAGGTGCCGGCGATCCCGCAGGCCATGGAATCGGCCACGATGGCCGACCTCGTCACCGGGCGGCTCGACGTCGCCACCGGCGTCCAGGGACTGCACCTGGCCCGGCAGAGCGGCCAGCACGGCCTGGCCGGCAGCCAGCTGGCCACGCTCGGGCTGCTCGCCGCCACGATCGGGGATCGGGAGACCGCGCTGACCCGGCTCCGCGACGTCCGTGCGCTACCGGCCGCGGCCCGAGCCGGCCGGGCGCGCGCCATGAGCGCCTGGGCGCTGGCCGTGCTGGACGTGACGGCGGGCGAGCACCGGGCGGCGGTCCGGCGGCTGGCCGGCATCACCAGGCCGGTCCCGCGGCGCGGACACCTGCTCATCCGCGCAGCCGCCACCCCGCTGCTCGTCGAGGCGGCCGTCAACTGCGGCGAGAATGCGACGGCGTACCGGTCGCTGACCGCGTTCGACGCGTGGGCGAGCAGCACCGGCAGTGCCCATTGGCTCGCCCTGTCGGCCCGGTCCCATGCGCTGCTGGCCCGGGACGCGGCGGACGCGCACGACCACTTCCAGGAGGCCCTGCGCCTGCATGATCTGGTCCCGGTGGAGTTCGACCGGGCCCGGACCCAGCTGCACTTCGGACAGTGGCTGCGCCGCCGTCGTCGCCCGGCCAGCGCCCGGGAGCCGCTGCGCGGGGCACTGGAGACCTTCGAACGGTTCGACGCCCGGCCGTGGGCCGAGCAGGCCCGCGCGGAACTGCGCGCGGCCGGCGAGCAGCCCGCGACGCCGGCGCACGCGCCGGCCACGGACGCGCTCACGCCCCATCAGCTGCAGATCGCCGGGCTGGTCGCGGAGGGCGCCACGAACCGGGAGGTGGCGCGGCGGATGGGGGTCAGCACCCGCACCGTCGATCACCACATGCGCAACATCCTCCGGGCGCTCGGCGTCCGGTCGCGGGTGGAACTCGCCAAGCTGCTGCGCTGACCGTCGGCCGGATGGCCGGTAATTCTGCCGATGCCGCCGCCGCTGCGCGCGGCGACGCTTTCCTCACCTCCCAGCCAACGGCTCCCGAAGGGGTGAGCATCGTGCTCGGTTCTTTCCTGAAACGCGCCGGCAAACGCAGCAAGACCCGGATCGCCGTCGCCTCGGCGGCGGCCTTCGCGGCCCGCCTGGTGTGACCGGGCCGGCGGGTCACCGTCCCCGGCGCGTGATCGACGGTGGCGACGTGGTGCGGGGCGCCGCCCGGCACTTCCAGGCGTACGGCTCGCTCGACATGGATCGGCTCGCGATCGAGCTGGCGGTGAGCCGGGCCACCCTGTACCGCGTGGTCGGCAACCGGGACGCACTCCTCGGCGACGCCCTGTGGCTGCTCGCCCGGCGCCTGCTGAGACCTCGTCCGCCGGGCGGCTCGTTCGGGGTCGACGGCGTCATCGAGGTGTCCCGCCGATTCGTGGCCGGGGTCCGGGCGGCCGAACCGTTGCGCCGCTTCATCGACGCCGAACCGGAGACGGCCGCGCGGGTGCTCTTCACCGCGGCGGGCAACGTGCACGGCCGTGCCGTCCGTGCCCAGTACGAAGTCTTCGTCGAGGCCGGCCTGGCCGGGGCCGGCCTCGACGCGGCCGCCCTCTACGTCGGCATCGTCGAGTCGGTGTTGTTCGGCGACCTGTTCCGCGGTCCGCGCGTCGGTTTCGCCGTCGCGGAGCGGGCACTGCGCGCCCTGCTGCCGGACACCCGGCCGGCTCGTCGCACCGCCGCAGGCCTGCAAATACGAACATTCGCCGAGGCAAACCGGGGTTTGCACTAGGGTCGGTGCGTGCCCGCCCCAGCGTCCCACCCCGCCCCGCCGAGCTGACCGGTCCCTCGACGATGGCCAGATATCGGTGGCGCACCCGGATTCGCCGGCTGCTGCCGTTCGCCTTGATGAGACTGGCGCCGAAGGGCGCGCGGGACTGCGGTGACCACGAGTGGTATCGGAGCACCGACGAGACATACCTCTGCTACCACTGCGTGGTCGGCGTGCGGCACGGCGGGCCCGGGCGCCCGGGTCATCGGTAGGTCGGGATGCGCCACAACAGGCCGCGTGCCTCCTGATCGGCGCGCCGGCGGACCCGGAAGAGCCAGGCGATGCCGACGATCGATACCACGATGAGCCCACCCCACGACAGCACTGTGAACAGGTGCGTCTGTTCCGGCGTTGGCTCGGGCTGGTAGCCGCGTTCCAGCAGCTGGTACTGGTAGGGGGTGCCGGTCAGGACGAGGGTGACGAGCAGGGCGATGCTGTGCATGCTGTCCCACAGCGCGTGCAGGACCGCCACGCCCAGGTAGGCGAGCAGCAGCCGGCGGGTGAAGGCGAAGTGTTCGCGGCCGCTGGCGGAGAACAGGACGCCGCCGAGGATGGCGGTCCACAGGCCGTGTCCGACCGGGGCGAGCAGGCCGCGCAGGAGCTCGGTCTGAACGACCTGCATGAGCGAGAGGCCCTGCTCGGTGAACAGGGCGGTGAAGGCGTACCCGGCGGATTCGAAGGCGGCGAAACCGAAGCCCACCGAGGCGCCGAGGATGAGCCCGTCCCGGGCGTACTTCTGCTGCAGCCGGCGGGTGAGGAACGCCAGGGCGGCGAGTTTGACCGCCTCCTCGATGAGTCCGACGCCGAGGAACAGGCCGGGCGAGGGATGCAGCAGATAGGTCTCGAGCAGCGAGGCCGCGAGCACGCCGAGGACGCCGCCGCTGACGAAGGTGGTGAACAGCAGTTCGGCCGTGACCTCGCCGCTGTGCCGGCGGCCGAACGCCCAGATGACGAAGGTCACCGGCACGAGGAAACTGCCCAGCAGCACGAGGGTCGGTACGAGGTTGGGGTTGCCCGTCGCAAAGGTGACGACCACGGTGAGCAGCCACAGCGCCAGGCCGGTGAGGAAGACGCGTAGCCAGGGCCGCCGGCGCCGCGGTGCGGGATGGACGTCTGCCGCGGTGCTGGCGTCGTACACGGTGTCCTCCTACGGTCGGCGCGACCCTTGGGACGTACGATCCTCTTCTCCTGCCGCCTCCTCAACCTCCACCCGGGACGGGGAGAACAGGAACCTGACACGACGATCGCAAGATCCTGACAATGCTCTGCCAGGGTCTGCCCATGCATCGATTGGTGATCCGTTCACCCCGTACGCGCCTCGTTGCCGCCACGCTCTGCCTGGCCGCTGTGGCAACGGCCGGCGTGGCACTCAACCAGACCGCCGAGGCTCAGACGACCGGCACGCCGCCGGCCGTCGTCACCGCCGAGTACAACCTCGGGGACAAGGCCTTCACCGACAAGAAGGAGTGGCCGCACGGCTTCTCGGAGATGCGGGCCGTGGTCCGTTATCCCCGTCGCCTGCCGACCGGCAAGATGCCGGTGGTCGTGCTCCTGCACGGCCAGCAATACCCGTGCTACTCCGCGCGGGAGCAGGACTGGGACTGGCCCTGCCCGGCCGGCGCGAAGCCGTACCCCAGTCACCGCGGCTACGACTACCTCGGCGACGCCTTGGCCCGCGACGGATATCTGGTCCTCTCGCTGAGCGCCAACGGCATCAACAACTACATGGGGGTCGCGCCGCAACGGGCCAAGCTGATCTATGACCACCTCGGCCTGTGGCGGCAACTGACCACCGCCGGTGGCGGGCCGCTGGCCGGGCGATTCACCGATCCGGCCACCGGCCGCAAGGTCGACGTCAGCCTGCGGGGCCGGGTCGACCTGACGCGCGTGGGGCTGATGGGCCACTCGGTCGGCGGCGAGGGCGTCATGGTCGCGGCGGCCGACGGCTACCAGGGCAAGGTGCCCGCCGGGGTGCGGGTGCGCGGCGTGGTGAGCGTGGCCTCCCCGGGCAGCAGCGGCTTCTATCCGACCCTGGTGACCAGGATGCCGTTCGCCGTCCTCTCCCCGGACTGCTGGTCGGCGCGCGACCATCAGTATTTCGAGGATGCTCGGGGCAAGACCCGGCGGCCGGCCTATCTGGTACGGATCGCGCGCGCCAATCACAACTACTTCAACACGGCCTGGACCGCCGGGCCGGGCGAGAGCGGCGGGGACGACACCAACTGCGCGGACACGCCGAACCGCCCCACTCCGCAGCAGCAGCAGAGCTTCGCCGTCACCTATCTGCGCGCCTTCTACGGCCTGGCGCTCAACGACGACAAGCGCGGGGTGCCCGTCCTCACCGGCGCCCAGAAGGTCACCGGCGTCGACACCGCGATCGACGTCCTGCCGTGAACACCGGAAAACTGGTGTAACGCCGCGCGCCTCACCCGGGACTACAGGGCATCGACCGAGGAGGTAGCGATGCCCGAGACCCGTTACGACGATCTGCGCGCCCTGGTCATCAACTGCACGCTGAAACGGTCGCCGGAGCTGACCCACACCGGCGGACTGATCGACCTGAGCCGGGCGATCATGGAGAAACAGGGGGTACGGGTCGACGTCCTCCGGGCCGTCGACCACGACATCGCCACGGGCGTGTGGCCGGACATGACCGAGCACGGCTGGCCGTCGGACGCGTGGCCCGGGATCTACCGGGACCTGGTGGTGCCGGCCGACATCCTGATCATCGCGGGGCCGATCTGGCTGGGCGACAACTCGTCGGTCACCAAGCAGGTCATCGAGCGGCTGTACGGGTGTTCGCACCTGCTCAACGACGCCGGCCAGTACGCCTATTACGGCCGGGTCGGCGGTTGCCTGATCACCGGCAACGAGGACGGCGTCAAGCATTGCGCGCAGAACATCCTCTACAGCCTGCAGCACCTGGGTTACACGATCCCGCCGCAGGCCGACGCCGGCTGGATCGGGGAGGCCGGGCCCGGACCGTCCTATCTCGATCCCGGCTCGGGCGGGCCGGCCAACGACTTCACCAACCGCAACACCACGTTCATGACCTGGAACCTGCTGCACCTGGCTCGGCTGCTCAAGGACGCCGGCGGCATCCCGGCGCACGGCAACCAGCGCAGCGAGTGGGACGCCGGCTGCCGTTTCGACTTCCCGAACCCCGAATACCGCTGAAAGGAACGACCATGCCCACGATGACCGCCACCGCACCCGCCGACGTGATCACCCTGTTCGCCGCCGCGTTGCACGACGGCCGCCTCGACGACGCGGTGGCCCTGTACGAGCCGGACGCCGTGTTCATCGCCCAGCCGGGCGCCGAGCCGGTGCACGGCCTCGACCAGATCCGCGCCGCGCTGGCCGGCTTCACCGCCCTGCGGCCCACCCTGACCCCGGACATCCGCAAGGTCGTCCGGGCCGGCGACGTCGCCACCGTGCTGAACGCGTGGACCCTGGACGGCACCACCCCGGACGGTATGCCGCTGCACCTGAGCGGGACCAGCGCGGACGTGCTGCGGCGCCGCCCGGACGGCACGTGGGGCCTGCTCATCGACGACCCGTGGGGTGCGCAGTAACGTGCAGTGCATGGTCGACGCCGCGCTGCCCGCCGACGCGGTCGTCGTGGCCCGGCTGCGCACCCGGGACGAGGCGATGTTCGCCGCGCTGATCGACGCGTGGTCGCCGGGCATGCTGCGGGCCGCCCGCGCCTACGTCGCCGACGACCACACGGCGCAGGACGTGGTTCAGGAGGCGTGGCTGGGCGTGCTGCGCGGCATCGACAGCTTCCAGGAGCGCTCCTCGCTGCGCACCTGGGTCTACAAGATCCTCGTCAACAAGGCCAAGACCCGGGGCGTACGGGACGCGCGCACCGTCCCGGGTCTCGGCCTCGCCGACGAACGGGACGACGGCCCGACCGTGGACCCGGCCCGCTTCCGCGCCGCCGACGACCCGTACCCCGGGCATTGGCGCAGCTCACCACCCGCCTGGCCGTCGCCGGAGGACGGTGCCGTGGCGGCCGAGACCCGCCGCCTGCTGGCGGCCGCGCTGGCCGGACTGCCCGCCCGGCAACGCGTGGTGGTCACCCTGCGCGACGTCGCCGGGCACACGAGCGACGAGGTGTGTGCGCAGCTGGCGATCAGCGCGGCCAACCAACGGGTGCTGCTGCACCGGGGCCGGGCCGCGTTGCGTGCCGCGCTGGAACACCACTGGACCAGGGAGGCGACGGCGTGAACTGCGACGAGTTCGTGGAGCTGGTCACCGCCTACCTCGAGGGCACCCTGGCGCCGGAGACCGAACAACGGTTTGTCGGCCACCTCGCCGAGTGCGACGGCTGCGACCGCTATCTGGAACAGATCCGGGTCACCGTGGCCGCCCTCGGCCGGCTGCCCGAGCAGGGCCTCGATCCCGATGCGCGGGACCGGTTGCTGGCCGCGTTCCGCGACTGGCCGGCCGGCTGACGGTCAGGGTGCCGCCTCGATCAGACGCTTCAGCGCGGCGAGATCCTTGGCGTTGGCCCGGCGCATCGCCGCCGCCATCACCGGCGCGCCGACACTCGCGAAGCCGCTCGGCTCGCCCCGGTTGCGGAGCGTCATGCGGGTCGCACCCGCACCGTGCGGCTCCCAGGTGTAGGTGGTCTCCATCGGGAACGGGCCCTGCGCCGTACGCATCACGAGCCGCTCGCCGGGCCGGTGGTCGACGACCTCGTACGTGTAGGCGAGTCGCCGGCCGAGGAACTGCGCGACGAAGTTCATCCGCGACCCGACCGTGACCGGCGGCGGCGTGAGCCACTCGACCTGCTTGATGTTGACATACCACTCCGGCGCGTTCGACGGGTCGCCCGCGTACGCGGCGACCCGCTGCGGAGGCGCGTTGATCACGATCTCGGACACCACGTCGACGGCCATCCGACGATTCTCCCCTGGTCGGCGCGACGGGACGAGCGCTTCGCGGCCGCGGGGACGGCGCCGTAAGAATTCCGAAAGGCCTGACCACAGCGGCGTGAGACCGGCCAGTGGGTAGCGTGGCGAGGGTGGGACATCGGGTGCTGGTGGTCGACGACGATCCGACGGTGAGCGACGTCGTCCGGCGTTACCTGGAACAGGCGGGCTGCGAGGTGCGGCTGGCCGCCGACGGCGCCGACGGGCTGGCGGCGGTTGCCGCGCAGCGGCCCGACCTCGTGGTGCTCGACCTCATGATGCCCGGCATCGACGGCCTGGAGGTGTGCCGCCGGCTCCGGCGGCAGCTGCCCGACCTGCCGGTGGTCATGCTCACCGCCCTCGGCGAGGAGGCCGACCGCGTCCTCGGCCTGGAGGTCGGCGCCGACGACTACGTGACCAAACCGTTCTCGCCCCGCGAGCTGGTGCTCCGGATCCGTTCGGTGCTGCGCCGCACCGCCGGGCAGGCCGCCCATTCGGCCGGTCCCGCGAAGCTGGTCGACGCGGAGCTGACCGTCGACACCGCCCGGCGCATCGCCGAGCTGAACGGCGCGCCGCTGGCGCTGACCGTGCGCGAGTTCGATCTGCTCGTGTTCCTGATGAGCCATCCCGGGCGGGCCTGGTCGCGCACCGACCTGCTGGACAAGGTCTGGGGATGGAAGTTCGGCGACCAGTCGACGGTCACCGTCCACGTCCGCCGCCTGCGCGAAAAGATCGAGAACGACCCGGCCGAACCACAGCGCATCCGTACGGTCTGGGGCGTCGGATACCGGTACGACCCGCTCGACGAGGGCGCCCGCCGATGAGGGACATGCTCCTCATCGGGCTCTACGCCCTGACCGCCGGCGGTGTCGTCGGCCTGGCCGGCGCGGGCGCGCTGCGGCTGTTGCGCGGGCGTTCGATCCTCGTGCACGTCGTGGTGCTGCTCGCCGTCACCGTGCTCGCCGTGGTCGCCGGCGTCGCCACCGTCGCCCGGGCCATGTTCCTGTCCGGGCATGACCTGACCGTCGTACTCGTGACGGTGAGCGCCTCCGCGGTGATCAGCCTTGCCGTCGGGGCGCTGTTCGGCAGCCGGCTGGCCGCCGCCGCGGTCTGGGCGCAGGCCGCACGGGACCGCGAGCGGCGGCTGGAGGCCGGCCGGCGGGAGCTCGTCGCCTGGGTGTCGCACGACCTGCGCACCCCGCTCGCCGGGTTGCGGGCGATGGCCGAGGCCCTCGAGGACCACATCATCACCGACCCGGCCGGCGTCGACGAGTATCACCGGCGGATCCGGGTCGAGACCGACCGGATGACCCAGCTCGTCGACGACCTGTTCGAGCTGTCCCGGATCAACGCCGGCGCGCTGCGCCTGGTGCCCACCACCGTCCCGCTGCGCGACGTGGTCTCCGACGCCATCGCCGGGGTCGCCCCGCTCGCCGCCCGCCGCAAGATCCAGGTGGTCGCCGCGCATAGCGGCTGGCCGGTCGTGCGGGCCGGCGAGCGCGAACTCGCCCGGGTGGTCAGCAACCTGCTGATCAACTCGGTTCGGTACACCCCGGAGGACGGCACCGTGCACATCGCGGCCGGCCACGAACGCGACAGTGTCTGGCTGGCCGTCTCCGACACCTGCGGCGGCATCCCCGACGACGACCTCGACCGGGTATTCGACGTCGCCTTCCGCGGCGAGCGCGCCCGTACCCCGGGTGTGGCCGGCTCCGGCGGCGGGGGCGGGCTCGGCCTGGCCATCGTGCGCGGCCTGGTCGAGGCACACGGGGGACAGGTGGACGTGCGGAACACCGACCGTGGCTGCCGGTTCGAGGTACGCCTGCCGGCCACCTGACCCCCGCACAGTTGTCAGTGGACCTACAGCGGTCTTGACGGCGGCGCCTGTATACCGAGTATTATATGCGGTATGAGCATCCGGCACGCCCTGTTGGCCCTGCTCAGCGAGGGCCCAAAATACGGACTTCAGTTGCGGCAGGATTTCGAGTCCCGGACCGGGGAGGTGTGGCCGCTCAACGTCGGGCAGGTCTACACCACGCTGCAGCGCCTGGAGCGCGACGGCCTCGTCGAGTCGCAGGGCTCCGGCGGCGGCCCGCAGAACGTATTCACGATCACCCCGACCGGCGCCGACGAGCTGACCGAGTGGTTGCGCACGCCGCCCGAGGTGGTGCCGCCACCACGCGACGAGCTCGTCATCAAGGTGCTGGTGGCGATGCGCGTCCCCGGCGTGGACCTGCCCGAGCTCCTCCAGGTGCACCGGCGGCATCTGGTGCAGGCGATGCAGGAATACACCCGGCTGAAGAGCGAGATCGCCGAGGGCGAGGTCGAGCTGTCGCTCGTCGTGGATGCGGAGCTGTTCCGGATCGAGGCGATCGTCCGGTGGCTCGACATCGCGGACGCCCGGCTCAAGCGCCAACCGGTTCGGGCACCGAGCAACGAATCGGCGCCCCGGGTCGGCCGCAAGATCGCGGGGGTCCGGCGATGAGTGCGGCCGTCGAACTGCGCCGGGTCTCCAAGGTGTACGGCTCGGGCCCCACTGAGGTGCAGGCGCTGCGCGAGGTCGACCTGTCCGTCCGGGCCGGCGAACTGGTCGCGGTGATGGGCCCGAGCGGTTCCGGCAAGAGCACGCTGCTCACGATCGCCGGCACGCTGGAGGACCCGACCAGCGGCGACGTCTTCATCGCCGGCCACGAGCCGGCCCGACTGTCCCGCAACGACCGTGCGCGGCTGCGGCGGCGGTCGATCGGCTACGTCTTCCAGCACTTCAACCTGCTCGCCGGGCTGACCGCCGTGGAAAATGTGGCGCTCCCGCTGGAGCTGGACGGGGTGCCGGTCAAGGCGGCCCGGGCGGCCGCCATGGAGATACTTGCCCGGCTCGATCTGGCCGAGCGGGCCACCCATTTTCCGGACGAGTTGTCGGGCGGCGAGAGTCAACGCGTGGCGATCGCCCGGGCCGTCGTCGGCGAGCGGCGATTGTTGCTGGCCGACGAGCCCACCGGCGCGCTCGACTCGTTGAGCGGCGAGTCGGTGATGCGCATGCTGCGCCGGGCCGGCAACGACGGCGTGGCCGTCGTGGTGGTGACCCACGATGCCCAGATGGCGTCCTGGGCCGACCGCGTGGTGTTCCTGCGCGACGGCCGGGTGGTCGACCAGACGGCGCCCGGCCCCGGCCCGGAATCGCTGCTGGCCCCGGGGGCAAACTAGTGAGCCGCAACGGCGGTCTGCCGGCCCGGCGCGCGGTGATCCGCTGGGCGTGGCGGATGTTCCGCCGCGAGTGGCGTCAGCAGGCCGCGGTGCTGACGCTGCTGACCGTCGCCGTCACGGCGGCCGTCGTGGGCGTCTCGGCCGGCTTCCACTCGACGCCACCGGCCAGCGCCGGCTTCGGCACGGCCCGCCAGTGGTTCAAGCTGTACGCCGAGACCGAGCAGCCGTTGGACGCCCGGATCGCGCAGGCGCGCGAGTGGTTCGGCACGATCGACGTGGTCGGCCACTCGTACCTGCCGGTCCCGGGCTCGGTGCAGACGGTCGAGCTGCGGACGCAGGATCCACGCGGTCCGTACGGCGGGCCGATGCTGCGGCTGCTGACCGGTCGCTACCCGACCGCACCCGGCGAGGCGGCGGTCACCGACGAGGTGGCGGCCGAACTGGGGGCCGGCGTCGGCGGCGCGCTCACGCTCGACGGCCGCACCTGGACCGTGGTCGGCCTCGTCGAGAACCCTGGCGACCTCCGCGCCGAGTTCGTCCTCGGCGCGCCCGGCCGGCCCGAGCCGCCGGAGTCGGTCACCGTGCTCACGGCCGCCGACCCGGCCCGGTTCGCGGCGTACCGCGCCCGGTACGGCCAGCCGGTCTACGAGCTGCGGCCGTCGAACGAGTGGATCGAGGCGGCCGCCGGCGTGTTCAGCGTGTTCGCGGTGAGCATGCTGCTCGTCTGCCTCATCGCCGCGGCCGGCTTCGCCGTCATCGCGCACCGCCGGCTGCGCCAGCTCGGCCTGCTCGCCGCCGTCGGGGCGACCCCGCGACACGTCCGGCTCGTGCTGCTGGCCGACGGTGCCGCGGTCGGTGTCGCGGCGTCGGTGGTCGGCGTGGTCGCGGGTGTCCTGGTGTGGTTCGCCGTGACGCCGCGGTTCGAGACGGCGGCGGGCCACCGCATCGGCAGGCTCGACCTGCCGTGGTGGCAGATCGCCGTCGTCCTGGTGCTGACCGTCCTGACGGCGACCGCGGCGGCGTGGCGGCCGGCCCGCACCGCGGCCCGGGTGCCGATCACGCTTGCCCTGTCCGCTCGCCCGCCCCGGCCCAAGCGGGTGCACCGGTCGGCGCTGGCCGCGGCGGCGCTCTATCTGGTGGGCATCGTGTCGCTGCGGCTGGCCCAACGGAACGCCGCCGCCGGCAACGAGCTGGAGATCGCCGAGCTGGCGCTGATCGTCGCCGGCACGCTGGCGATCGGGTTCGCCGTGCTGTTCGTGGGCCCGCTCGCGATCCGGGTGCTGGCCGCCGCCGGAGCCCGGCTTCCGGTCGCTTCCCGGCTCGCCCTGCGCGACCTCGCCCGCCACCAGGCGCGGTCGAGCGCCGCGCTGGCCGCGATCAGCGTGGCGCTGGCGATACCGACCGGGATCGTGATCGCGTCCAGGGTCCTCGAGCAGACCGCCGCCGAGGGCAACCTCTCCGACCGCCAGCTCCTCGTCTGGGTCGACCGCCCCGGCCTGCGCGTCCCCGACCGCACCCCGGGCCAGGTGGCGGCGATCGAGGCCAGGGTCCGGCGGTACGCGGCCACGCTCGCCGGCCCGACCGTGATCCCGCTCGACGCCGCGATAGATCCGGCCGGGCCGCCGCAGGCGGATGCCGACGGGGGCCGGATCGGCCGGCTGCGGGTCGACGTCGTCCGTCCGTCCGGCCCGAACTCGTTTGCCGGTTCGGGCGGGGTGCCGTTGATCGCCACGCCGGAGCTGTTGCGTTACTACGGCGTCGATCCGGCCGGCATCGGCCCGGCGACGGACGTGCTGACCACCCAGCCCCAGCCGGACCTGGTGCTGCTGTCCGAGGCCGGGGCGCGGGCGCGATCCTTCCCGCGGGCGGCCGGCGAGCGGCTGCCGAGCCCGCGGTTCGAGTCGCTGCCGAAGACGTTCCTGACTTCGGCGGCGGTGCGACGCAACAACTGGAAACCGGTGCGGACCGGCTGGCTGATCGAGGCGCCGCGGCCGTTGACCGAGGAACAACTCACCGGCGCGCGGAAACTCGCGCTGGACGCCGGCCTGGTCATCGAGGACCGCAACAAGCGCGGTGGGCTGCTGGCGCTGCGCGCGATCGCGACCGCGGCCGGAGCCGTGCTGGCGCTCGCGATCCTTGCCCTGACCGTCGGGCTGATCCGGGCCGAGGCGGCGGCCGACCTGCGCACGCTGACCGCGACGGGCGCGACGGCCCGGATCCGGCGCACGCTCAGCTCGGCAACGGCCGGCGGCCTCGCGCTGCTCGGCGGGATCCTGGGCATCGGCGCCGCCTACAGCGTCATCGTGGCGGGCTCATCGCGCCATCAGTTCGACGAGCTGGCCCGCGTGCCAGTCGCGGAGCTGCTGGTGATCGCCATCGGCGTGCCGGTGGTCGCCGCGGCTCTCGGCTGGCTGCTCGCCGGGCGGGAGCCGCGCTCCCTGGTCCAAGTGCGGCTGGAGTGAGGCGGTCCGGCGAGGGACCGATCAGGCGGCAGGCGTGCGCGACCTCGGCTCCAGCCCGTCGAAGACCAGATTCAAGACCTCCGTCATGTACGCCTCCGGCAGCGGCCGGGTCCGGAGCAGCCAGGCGTGGTACAGCGGCCCAAAGATGATCTCCACGGCCATGTCGAGGTCGACGTCGGCTCGCAGCTCGCCGGTCGCCTTTCCGGTCGCCAGACGCGCCTTCGCTTCGGCGACGGCCAGCTCAAGCAACGCGCGCACGCCGCCGGCCGCCGCGTCGTCGGACTGCGCCGCGATGAGCAATCCCCGCCAGACGGCCCCGGAGCCCGAGGTGAGCAGCCTCTGCAGGGCGGTCGTCTGCGTCCGGAGGTCGGCCCGCAGGTCGCCGGTGTCGGGGAAACCGGCCTGCGCCTCGCGTTCGCGTTCCATGTGTTCGAGCAGCACCGCCGCCTTCGACGGCCACCAGCGATAGATCGTCTGTTTGCCGACCCCGGCACGGGCGGCGATGGCCTCGACGGTGGTCGCGGCGTAGCCGATCTCGACGCAGAGGCCGGCGGCGGCGGTCAGGATCGCCTGGCGGGACTGCTCGTTGCGGCGGGTCGGGTCGGGCTGGCGGCTCACAGCCGAGCACTCTACCGCCAAACGAGGCGAGACGTCTCGTCTTGACAGGGCGAGCCCGGTGCGACATCGTGATTGACGAGACAAGCCGTCTCGTCTCTTGTCCTGGAGGTCCGTCATGTCCGAAGTCGGCCGGCTCCGGTGATGGAGCTACGCGACATCGAGATCTTCCTGACCCTCGCCGAGGAACTGCACTTCGGGCGTACGGCGGAGCGCCTGCACCTTTCGCAGGCCCGGGTAAGTCAGTCGATCAAGAAGCAGGAGCGCGTCGTGGGCGCCCCGCTGTTCGAGCGCACCAGCCGCGTGGTCCGGCTGACCTCGATCGGCAGCCGGCTGCGCGGTGACCTCCGCCAGGCGTACGACCTCATCCAGAACGGCCTGGCCACCGCGACCGGCATGGCCCGCGGCGCACTCGGCACCCTGCGGCTCGGCGTGCTGGGTGCGATGGGCAACGAGATCCGGCCGCTCACCGAGGCGTTCACGGCCGGCCATCCATCGTGCTCGGTCGAGGTCACCGAGTTCCACTTCGGCGACCCGTTCGCCGCGTTGCGCGCCGGCCACGTCGACCTGCAGCTGATGTGGCTGCCGGTGCACGAGCACGACCTCACCACCGGCCCGGTGGTGAGGACCGAGGGCCGCGTCCTCGCCGTACCCAAGGCCTCGGACCTCGCCGGCCGCCGAACGGTGTCGCTGGAGGACCTGGCCGGCCGCATCACGCCCGATCCCGGCCGCGAGGCGGCCGACTACTGGCTGCAGGCGATGTTTCCCACCGCCACGCCGAGCGGCCGCCCCATCCCGCGCGGCCCGCGCGCACGCACCTGCCACGAGCTGCTCACGCTCGTCGCCGCCGGCCAGGTCGTCAGCCCGGTCAGCGCCCACTTCGACCGCTACTACGCCTATCCGGGCGTCGTCTACCGGCCCTTCGACGACGCCCCGCAGACCGAGTGGTCCCTCGTCTGGCGCACCGACCGCGAGACGCCCCTCATCCGCGCCTTCGCGCAACTGGCCCCCGCCCGCGCCGCCACGCAGGCCGGATGGATGTCCACTCCGCGATCGACCGAACCGGTGGCGAGCCCGCAACCCCGCCGGCGCGACCGTGCGACCGCGACCTCCCGCGCGCGGTCGTAGCGGTCACGCCGCGGTGTTGCGCCAGCGTTCCCAGAAGCCGGTCAGGTCCACAGTGGTGGCGGACTGCAGGGCGGACCGCAGTTCCGCGGGCCGGGCGATGCCGAAGCGCTGTTCGGACAGGTATCGGCGCAGGCCGGTGCGCATCGCGTCGGCCCCGATCAGGGCTTCCAGCTCGTGGAACATGCAGGCGCCGTCGCCGTAGACGCCGGCGGCGTACTCGTCGGGGTGGTCGGCGTAGTAGTCCATGCCGGCGTCGATCCGCATCCCGTCGGAGAACCAGAACGGCGCGCCCGCGCAGTACCCGGGAATGCCGAGGATCTTCGTGGTGGTGTAGTGGGTGAGCGCCTCGTCCAGCCACGGATGGTGGTACTCGTCGTTGCCGACCAGCGCGTACCACCACTGGTGGGCGGCCTCGTGCACGGCGGGCAGCGCGGCCGGCTCGGTGAGGACGAGGGTCGGGTACTCCATGCCGCTGAACCCCTCGAAGCCGCCGATCACGGTGTCCATCTCGGGGTAGGGGTAGGCCCCGTACTCCCGGGTGGCGAACTCCATGGCCCGGGCGACGTCGCCCTGCACCGACAGCGCGGTTTCCGGCGTCACCTCGGGGGTGTACCAGGTACGCAGCCGGACGCCGGTCGCGGTACGGGCGGTCGCGCTCCGGAACGGCCCGGCCGCCCAGGCGAAGTCGCGCACCAGCGGCGCCGCGATCCGGGTGACCGTGCGCCCGCCGTGGTGGCTCTCCGCCACCACGGTGCCGGTGGCCGGCACCGCGACGCCGTCGGGGTGATCGAGGGTGACGAGGAAACTGCTGGTCAGCGAGTAGAAGCTCTCCGCGTTGGGGACGTACGGCGGCAGCTGCCAGCCGCGCTCGTCACGCACCGCGAGCACCGGCAACGCGTTGCCGAGGAACGAGTAGGCGCCGACCCGGCCGAAACGGTCCGCGCGTGCCGGCGTCCGGATGGACACGTCGAAGGCGACGACGGTGGTCGCTCCGGGCGGAAGGGCGCGCTTGAGGCGTACGGGCAGGGCCGTGCAGCCCGCGGCGAGGGGACCCGGCGTGCCCCCGTCGAAGGCCGAGACCGTGACGTTCGCCGGGGTGGCGCATCCGTCCATCCCGTTGCCCCAGAGCCGCAGCCAGATCGTGTCCAAGGCGGCCCGGGCGCTGTTGCGCACGACGATCTGCTCCCGGCCGTGCCACTGCGCGCCCGTCTCGTCGCCGGCGAGCCGCACCTGGTAGGCGGTGGGTTGCGGGGTGACCGTGGGGTAGTGGTCGGTGGCTCCGGCGGCGGGCGCCGCCGCGTACAGGGTGGAAATCAGGACGGCGAGCACGGCCATGGCCGCGGCACGCCGGAGCTTCGTTGCCTTCATGGTGGTCAGAATCGCGACCGGCATCGACGTACGCGATCCTTTCGGGCAGGGTCGAAGGATGCTCCGCCTTGTGTTCGAGCCCGCCGACCGTGGCCGGGTCGTGTTCGACCTGGCCTGGCACTCCGAGACGATCGCCAGCCTGCAGGCGCTGCGCCAGGCGCCGCGCGGCGCCTTCATCGACCGGTGGCGGCTGGCGGCCCGGCCACGGGCGGGCCGGGCGGCCGCGGAGCTGTTCGACGTCGTGCCGGCCGACGGGCTGGTGCCGGACTTTCTCACGCCGGAACGGCTCAGCGGGTTCCCGAGCGACCGGTTGGTGCGGGAGTTGCGGTGCGGCCACGGCCCGCAGGCGTACGGCGCGGAGCTGCTCGCTCTGGGTGACGCGCTCACCGCGTACCACCGGAATTGCATCGCACCCGGAATGACCACCCTGGCGGCCCTGCTGCGCGCCGAGCTGGCCCACCGGGCCCTGCTCAGCCTGGTGGAGGGCGTCGACGCGGTGCTGTCGACGCTCGGCCCGGAGGTCCGGTGGAGCCCGCCCGTGCTGGAGGTGCAGACACCCGCGGAGGGCGACATCGCTCTCGGCGGGCGGGGACTCAGGCTCGTGCCGTCGATGTTCTGGACCCGTCCGGCCGTGGCCGTCGACCAATATGCCCGGCCGACGCTGACCTACCCGATCCACCCCGCGCCCGCCTCACCGCCGGTCCGCCGCGACGATCCGCTCGCGGCGCTCGTCGGGGCCACCCGGGCCGGCGTGCTGCGCGCCCTGGTCACCGGCTGCGGCACCATGCAGCTGGCCCGCGAGCTGGGGATCAGCCCCGCCTCCGCCTCGGGTCACGTCACCGCGCTGCGCGACGCCGGCCTCGCAGCGACCCGGCGGACCGGTCGCGCCGTGCGGCACACGCTCACCCCGCTCGGGCTCCGGCTGCTCGGCGCCGACCGCCCGGGAACCTGAAGCCGGGTCATCCGTCGTCCGTCGTCAGCTGCGGTCGAGCCCGGGAACACGCTTTCCGCGGAGGATGACCGCTCGCGGCTTGTCGAGCTGGCCGAGGTCGGTCCGGGGATCGGCGTCGAACACCACCGCGTCGGCCGGGGCCCCGTCCACCAGGCCGGACAGACCGAGATAGGAGCGGGCGGTCCAGGACGCGCAAGCGATCGCCTGGTGCGGCGACACACCCGCGGCGACCATGGCCCGGATCTCGGTGGCGATGGCGCCGTGCGGCCGGGAGTCCGTACCGGCCAGCACGGTGACTCCGGCCTCGATCGCGGCGGCGGTCAGCCGGCCGTGCACGCTCGCTCCGGACACATACCACTGCTTGGCCGGGCCGTCCGGCTGGGACCGGGCCCGCTCCAGCGACGCCGTGATCCCCGACAGCGTCGGCGTCAGCGCCGTACCCTGCCGGGCCATGCGGGGCAGCAGTTCCGGGTCCAGGCCCATGCCGTGCTCCACCGAATCCACGCCGGCCTCGACCGCGATCGCGCCGCCGGCCGGGTGCTGGGAATGCACGGCAATGCGTCCGCCCACCGCATGGACGCGCACGACCGCTTCGCGCAGCACGCTCGCCGGAATGACGTCGTCGCCGAACCGCCAGTCGATCACGACCTTGGCCCACCCGGTACGAGCGGCCTGCTCGGCCGCGACGGCGGGCAGATCGTCCAGGCCCGGCCGGCGCCCCCAGCCCTCGAAGAACTGTCCGGCCTGCGCGAGCCATGGGCCGGCGTGGACCGCTCGTGGACTGTCGTCCGCACGGCCGAACCACTCCGGTGGATCACCCGCGAGACCAGGGGACCGGATGAAGGTGACTCCCGACGCCAGGTGCGCCCGAAGATCCTCGCGCAGGACCTCGGCGTCCAACGGCTGGCCCGGCGCCTCCGCTCCCGGGTGGGTGTGCGCGTCGACCAAACCCGGCAACAGCCAGCCCTCGGCCACCAACTCGGCACCCGCGACCGGATCGGTGGTCCACCGATCGCCGTCGGCATAAAGATCAACCGGCTCGCCCTCGGGGAGAGCGAAACCACGGACCCGCAAGACGGCCATCACGCCACCTCCATCCGGGAGCCGGACCCGGGAACCGGACGTGCCCCCGCGGCGACTGTCCCGTGGCCATTCTTCCCGCCGTCCACAAGCGCCGGTTCTGCAGCGGGGACCACCGCGAGGCTGTACCTAGCACCACCTCGAAGAGGCCATCCCGTGCCAATGTGCCGGCGCCCGCGGCACGGTTGGCTTGATCTTGTGCAAGAGATAGCCGCAATCCTGGACGCCGCGGCCGCCGCCGGGTGGCTTCTGCCCGCCGTGTTCGCGGTGGTGACCTTGGACGCGGTCGTGCCGGTGCTGCCCAGCGGGACGACCGTGACGGTGGCCGGGGTGCTGTCCGCCTCCGGCCGGGTCCACGTCGGCGCCGTCGTGCTGGCCGCCGCCACCGCGGCGTGCCTCGGCGACAACCTCGTCTACACGCTCGGGCGGCGCGGCCGCCGGCTGATGTCCGGCGGGGCGGGGCGGCGACGGGCCTACGCCTGGATCGGTCAGGCCGTACAGGCGCGGCCCGCCTCCGTGATCATTCCGTCGCGTTTCGTGCCGGGCCTGCGGATGGCCGTGATGCTGTACGCCGGCGCGACGGGGTGCCCGCCCAGGCTGTTCCGCCGGTTGAGCGCCGGTGCGGCCGTGGTGTGGGCGACGGCCACGGCGCTCAGCGGCTACCTCGGTGGCGTCACCTTCGGCCGACAACCTCTGCTGGCGATGGCCATGGCCCTGGTTGTCGGCGCGGGTGTCGCGGTCGTGGCCGAGGCCACCGGCAGACGGCTGCGCCACCGCACCGAACCCCGAACCCCTATCCGACAGGACGTTTCATGACCGGGACGAAGACCGACCTGCCGTTGTTCCTGCGCGAATTCGTGCGGGCACCGACCCGTACCGCCGCGGTGGCACCCAGCGGCCCGGCGCTCGCCGACCGGATGGCGTTGCCCATCCCGCACCGCGGCGATCCGGTCGTGGTCGAGCTGGGTCCCGGCACCGGCGCGTTCAGCAAGGCGATCGGGCGACGGCTCGGCGGGCGCGGTCACCACCTGGCCATCGAGGTCAACCCGTTGATGGTCGACCGGCTCGCGGCCCGCTTCCCGCAGATCCAGGTGGCGCACGGCGAGGCCGGGCGGCTGCCGGAGATCCTGGCCGCGCGCGGGATCGACCGGGCCGACGTCATCGTCAGCGGGCTGCCGTGGTTCGCGTACACCGCGCCGGGTCCGCGGCCGCTGGCGGACACGCTGGCCGCGGCCCTGACCGACGACGGCGTGCTCACCCAGTTCGCGTACACGTGGACCCGGTGGGCGCCACCGGCCGTCCGGCTGCTCGCCGGCCTGCGCGCCCGGTTCGAGGAAGTCGTGACGAGCCGGACGGTATGGTCGAACGTCCCGCCGGCGACCGTCTACTACGCCCGCCGGCCACACGGACGGTGAGTGGATGACCCTGACTTCCGGCGGCCTCGCGCTGCCCGCCCGGCGGCGTCCGGCGGTCCTGCGCCCGGCCTGGTCGGCCGGGACCTGGCTGGCCGCCACGCACCTCATGGTGGGGATGGTGCTCGGACTGGCCGGCGCGCCCCTGCTGCTGGCCGTGCCGTTCACCGGCGGCCTGCTGCTGCTCCCGGTGGCCTGGCTGCTGACGCGGTGGCACCGAGCCCGGTTCGCGGCGTACCTCGGCGTCGCGATCCAGCGCCGGCCGGCCCGGCCCGGGGGACGCTGGTCGCCGCGCGGCTGGTGGGCCGAGATGCGCAGCGCCGCGCTCTGGCGGGCGGTCGGCTACCACCTGCTGGCCGCCGTCGTCGGCCCGCTGTCCGCCGTCGTCGTCCTGGCGGTCTGGTCGGCGGGGTTCGTGTTGGCCACGATGCCGCTGCACCACCGCCGGCTGCACCGCGACGTCGTCCTCGGGGTGTCCCTGCACCAGCCCGCCCTGCTCGCCGGCGCCACCGCGACCGGCGTGCTGCTGCTGTTGCTCGTCGCGCCGCGGGTGATTCGCGGCGCCGCGGCATTGGACACGTCGGTGGCGCGGGCGCTGCTCGAACCGCGCAGCCACGCCGAGCTCACCCGGCAGGTCGCCTCGCTGGCGAGCAGCCGGGCCGAGGTCGTCGCGGCCACCGACAACGAGCGGCGGCGCATCGAGCGCGACCTGCACGACGGCGCCCAGCAGCGGCTGGTCTCGCTGGCCATGAACCTCGGCATCGCCCGGGCCGGCCTGACCGACCTGCCGGCCCCGGCCCGGGCCGCCATCGCCGACGCCCACGAGGAGGCCAAGCAGGCCCTGGCCGAACTGCGCGGCTTCGTCCGCGGCCTGCATCCGGCCGTCCTGGACGACCTCGGCCTGGACGCGGCCCTGTCCGGGCTCACCGCCCGCAGCGCCATCCCGGTCCGGCTCGCCGTCGACCTGCCGCGCCGCCCGGGAGCCACGATCGAGGCGGTGGCGTACTTCGTGGTCTCCGAGGCACTGACCAATGTGGCCCGGCACGCCGGCGCAAACCGGATCGACGTGACGGTCGATCAGCCGGCGGCGGACCGGATCCGGGTGCGGGTGGCCGACGACGGGCGCGGCGGGGCGGACATCGACGCCGGCACCGGTATCCGCGGGCTTGCCCAACGCGTCGGCTCGGTCGACGGGACCCTCGAGCTGTCCAGCCCGGCGGGCGGCCCGACGGTGATCGTGGTGGAGCTGCCGTGCGAGTCGTGATCGCCGAGGACTCGGTGCTGCTGCGCGAGGGACTGGCCAAGCTGCTGGACGCGGGCGGCTTCACCGTCGTCGCCGCGGTCGCCGATGCGGACGCCCTGCTGAGCGCGGTCGACGAGCACCGGCCCGACCTGGTGGTGGTCGACGTACGGATGCCGCCGACGCACCGCGACGAGGGGCTGCGCGCCGCGCTGGTGCTGCGTCGCCGCTGGCCGGACATCGCCGTGCTGGTGCTGTCGCAGTACGTCGAGGAGCGCTACGCCGCCGAACTGCTCTCCCGGGAGACCAGCGGCGTCGGCTACCTGCTCAAGGACCGCATCGCCGACGTCACCGAATTCCTCGACGTGCTGCGCCGGGTCGCGGCCGGCGGCGCCGCACTGGACCCGGAGGTTGTCGCCCAGTTGCTGGTCCGCCACCGGCCGGACCCGTTGGGCCGGCTGACCGCCCGGGAACGGCAGGTGCTGACCCTGATGGCCGAGGGCCGCTCCAACGCCGGCATCGCCGGCCAGCTGGTGATCACCGAGAGCGCCGTGGCGAAACACGTCAACAGCATCTTCATGAAGCTCGAGCTGACCGCCGCCGACACCGACCACCGACGGGTGCTCGCCGTGCTGCGGTTCCTGCAGGCCTGACCGCCCACCGGACGAGGAGTCCCCGAACGTGACCAACACCGAGGTGCCCCGGCACCCCCGGACCGCCGGACTGCTGCTGGGCGGCATCCTCACCGGGGTCCTGCTGGCCGCCGCCTCCGCCGGGCTGTGGGTGGTGCTCGCCGGTCCCGCGCCGGTGCACACCGAGAGCCAACAGCAGACCTATCGCGAGCCGGTGACCAGCATCGACATCCTGGTCGGCCTCAGCAACAGCTCGGTGACCCTGATCAGCGGGAAACCGGGCATCGTGACGGTGCGGCGTCAGGTCACCTGGAGCCGGGCCAAACCGGTGCCCGAGGAACGGATCGTCGGGCGAACCCTGCAGATCCGCGCCCACTGCTCGAGCCCGCTGCTCCCGCCGACCGGGCAATGCCGGTCCGACCTGGTGGTGGAGGTCCCACCGGAGGCCACGGTACGGGCGGAGGTGGCCGCCGGCCGGATCCAAGCCGAGCAGCTCACCGGCGCCGTGGACCTGACCACGTACGGCGGCGACATCACTGTTTCCGGCCTCCGCGGCCGACTTCGGGCCAGATCCGACGGCGGCAGCATCACCGGCAGCGACCTCGCCGGCGCCGAGACCCAGGTGAAAGCCCGATGGGGCGACGTGGACCTGCGCTTCGCCGCGGCGCCCACCCTGGTCCAGGCCGCCGTCGGGACCGGCGACGTGTCGATCGCCGTCCCGCGGGCCGGCACCGGACCCGACGGCTACCTGGTTCGCGCCGACACCGGCAACGGCCGGCAGAACGTCGACGTCCCGCAGGACTCCGCGGGCCGGCACACCATCGATGCGCATTCCGACCACGGCGACGTCACCGTCCGCCACCCGACGAGCGGCTGAGACGCGTCACCGAGATCCGGATGCGGCGCTATCCGACGGCCGCTGCTGCTCGACGTCGGTGCCCGTGGCCGGGGTAGTGCGGGCGGTGGCTCGCGGGCCGCGGAGCAGGACGAACACGAGCAGGACCGCCATCACGCCGACGCCGACCCACATCGCCTGCCGCCAGCCCGCGACGAACGCCTCCTCGGCCGCGCGGACGAGCGCCGGCGCCGCGGGTCCGGTTTCGCCGGCGACGGCGTTCGCCAAGCCCAGCCGCACTGTTTCGGCGGTGCTGTCGGGCAGTCCGGTGAGCCGGGGGGCGATCGAACCTCGGTAGCCCGCGGACAGCACCGTGCCGAGCAGTGCGACGCCGAGGGCGGTGCCGAACTCCCGGGTGATGTCGTTGAGGGCGGAGGCGACGCCCTGTCGATCGCGTGGCAGGGCCGAGGTGATGGCCTCGGTGGAGGGCATCATCGCCAACCCCATGCCGAGGCCCATCGCGATCATGCCGAACAGGATCGACAGGTAGCCGCCGTCCACCGAGACGAGGACGGCCATCAGGGCGAGCCCGGCACCGCCGACGACCACGCCCGTGACCATCGTGGCGCGGGCGCCGAGCCGTGCGGCAACCTTGGGCGCGAGTCCGGAGGCAGCCATCATCGACAACGCCGACGGCATGAGAGCCAGCGTGGACAGCAGCCCCGACCAGCCGAGCAGGACTTGGAAGTACGGGTAGAGCATGACGAAGATGCCGGCCTGCACGCCGAACACCGCCAGCAGCGTCATCGACCCGCTGGACAACCCGCGCTCGCGGAACAGGCGGACGTCCAGCAGGGGCGCCACGTGCCGGCGTTCCCACCCGATGAACGCGGCGAGACCCGCGAGGCCGAGTATCAGGCTCAGCACGGTCTCGGGCGCGGTCCATCCGCGTTCCGGGCCCTCGTGCAGCACGAAGATCAGTCCGACCACCGCGACAATGGATGTCACCGAGCCCACCACGTCGAATCGGTGGCCGGTCGCCTCGTGGGAGTTCGGCACCGAGCGCAGTGCGATGACGACCGCCGCCACCACCAGGGCGATCGGCAGCGCGAACAGCCAGCGCCAACTGGCCACGTCGACGAGCAGCGCGGACAGGTACATGCCCAGGATGCCGCCACCACCAGCAACCGCGGTCCATGCCCCGATCGCCCGGGACCGTTCCTGTTCCGGGAAGGACGAGGTGATGACAGCCAGCGTGACCGGCATGATCATTGCCGCGCCTACCCCGCTGAGCAGCCGCGCCGCGATCATGACCTCGGTCGCCCCGGCCAGTCCGGCCACCGCGTTCGCCACCCCGAACAGGACCAGGCCGGTCAACAGCACGGGTTTGCGGCCCCAACGGTCACCGATCGCACCGAGCGGCAGCAACAACGCCGCCAAGCTGACGGTGTAGGCGTTGATCATCCAGAGGACGGCGTTCTGCGAGGCGTCGAACTCCAGCGCGATCTGCGGCTGCGCGACGTTCAGTCCGGACACCGACGCGATCACCGCCATCAGCGCGATGCAGACGGCCACCAGAACCGTACGCCGCCGTCGCGGATCGTCGATGACGGCAGCGGAGTCCGGTGCAGGATCGTGGTGCATAGTCCTTCTCACATTCAGTCGCAGCACCGCAGTGCCGAGGTTTGGGCGGACGGAACAGGCCCGAGCCCGACAGTGCGAGAAGGCGAGCTGTTACGCAAACAATGTTGCCGAATGGCAAAATCGCCGCATGGAAGAAGAGTTCGCAAGAGCACTGGACGCGGTCGGGCCCAGGCTCAAACACCTCCGGGCCCGGCGGGACATCACGCTCACCGCTCTCGCGCGGCAGACCGGCATCTCCACCAGCACGTTGTCCCGCCTGGAAGCCGGGCTCCGCCGCCCCACCCTGGAACAGCTGCTACCGCTCGCCCGCACGTACGGCGTCACCATCGACGAACTCGTCGGCGCGCCACCCACCGGCGACCCGCGCATCAACCTACGACCAGTCATCTGCGCCGACGGCGCCGTGATCCTGCCGCTGACCCGCCGACCCGGCGGCATCCAGGCCTACAAATTTGTGCTCCCCGCCGCCAGTCCCGGCCAGGAGCCGGCGCCGCGTTCCCATGAAGGCCACGACTGGGTCTATGTGCTCAACGGCACGCTGCGCCTCGTACTGGACAAACACGACCTCCTGCTTACCGCCGGCGAAGCTGCCGAGTTCGACACCCGCACCCCACATTGGTTCGGCGCCACCGACGCGGGCCCCGTCGAATTCCTCAGCCTCGTCGGCCGGCAAGGCGAACGCGCCCACGTCCGTACGACAACCGACAAGGAAACCTCCACGACCTGACCAGACACCTGTCGCGGGCCTGTTCCACCACGCCTGCCGACCTGGGGTGTCTCGGTCAGGACGCTGGTTCGACACGCATCGTGGTGTCGGCCGCCGGCGGACGCGTCATCGCCCGCGAGTATGAGGAGTCGCCGTACTTGTCCAGGTAGGCCTGGCTTATCCGGGGGGCCAGGCCGGGTTCCGCGACGGGCACGAACCGCACCGGCTGTTCCGTGCCGGCCGCCGCGATCGAGCCGATGCCGTACCTGTGTGCCCGCCGATACCAGCGGCCCGCCTCGCCCTTCCACGACCGCACGTAGAGGTCACCGTCGACGGCCACGATCCAGATCGGTGCGCGTACGACCGGATGGCCCGGCGCCGGAACGATGACGTCGACCTCCCGGGTCTCCGCCAGCTGTGCCGCGATGCTTGCTTCCCAGGGCATGGCGTTCGCCTTTCTCCGTGGTCGTTTGTCAGGTCTGGTCGGAGCGCTCGGCATCATCGAGGCGAAGGGCCCGCGCGATCGAGTCCAGAACGCTGTCGGAGGCGCCGGACAGGTTGCCCCCGCTCCAGCCGGGTGTAGTAGTCGGGGCTGACCCCGGCGAGCATGGCGACCTCGGCCCGGCGCAGCCCGGCCACGCGGCGGACGCCGCCGAACGAGGGCAGGCCGGCCTGTTCAGGAGTGATCCTGGCCCGGCGGGAGGCCAGGAACTCGCGTACCTCGGCGCGGGTGTCCATGCCAGCAACGCTACGACCCCCGGCGGGCGGGCGAGGCCCTGTCATTACCAGCCAGCTTGTGACGGCGAACATGAACAGGCGCCGGCGGTCGTGGCCGCCGTCTGCGCTGTCCGGTGGCCGTTTCCGGCTGATCGGCGCTGGTCACAGGCGTCGGCCCCGGGCCGGTTGATCAGAGCGCGCGGGCGCCGGCGGGTTCCGCGTCGCGGTGCTGGGGCTGTGGCGGCTGCGGCGGCTCCGGCGGCGTGACCGCGGCGGGCCGCGGCGGTGCGAGGAGTTTGCGGAGACGCCCGGCCAGCGGCCGCTCGATGAGGCGGTGCAGCAGCCAGGCGGACAGCATCATCACGCCGATGGTGAACAGCAGATTCACCCAATTGGGGATCTTGTCGTGCAGGGCGTGGATGATGGTCCAGCCGATGACCTGGTGGATCAGATACAAGGGGTACGTGAGAAGGCCCGCGGTGGTGAGCCAACGCCACCGGATCCGGGACGTCCAACCCAGCGCGATCACCGCGAGGATGACATAGAAGGCGGTCAGGATCAGGATGCCCACGTTGGCCGACAGCGGCCCCCGGATGTCGGCCCTGGCCTCGGTGGCGACCCGGGCGACGATGTTGTGTTGCGCCATCAGGTACGAGGCGGCGACCAGCCCCCACAGCTTGATGTCGGAACCGAAGCGGTGGATCAGGTAGAACGCGATGCCGGCCACGAACAGCGGCGAATACAGCGGCTGGAAGGCGATGTCCAGCAGCTTCTCGTTGCTGTACACGGTGATCGCGGAGGCCAGCAGCCAGCCGTAACCGAACCACATCGCCCGCCTCCGCGTCAGCCCGTACCACACGAGCAGGGCGAACAGGAGGTAGAACCGGGCCTCGCCCCACAGCGTCCAGTAGGAGCCGTCGACCGCGATGACCTTGAGCGGCCACTGCAGCATCGACATGTTGACCAGGATGTTGCTGAAGGATCGCCGCTGCACCACGGCGGGGAACAGGGTCACCACGGTCGTGGTGATAAGGATGGCGGCCCAGTACGCCGGGAACAGCCGGACCGCCCGCGACCGGATGAACGATCCCAGGTCGCGGCCCCAGGCGCTCATGCAGATCACAAAGCCGCTGATCATGAAGAACATCTCGACGCCGAGCCAGCCGAACTGCGCCGCGTGGTGCAGCAGCGGGAAGGCCTCGGCCGGCCCGGCACCCCAGATGATCTTGTCAGTCTCGGTGCGGCCGACGTAGTGGAACACCACCACCATCAGCGCCGCGAGCAGCCGAAGGCCGTCCAGGACAGCGATGCGGTCGGGGCGCTGCGCGGTCATCCGGTGGTCCACTCCAAAGAACGGTCGGCATTCGGGCCGCGGGACTCTATCACGCCGATTGACCGACGTCCTTGGGCTCAGACGAGGCCGTGCACCGGACTCCCCTCTCGGTTGACGGCATGATGGCGGTCGCGGCCGGCGCCGGCAACCGCGCAATCTGGAGGGCACCAACCGATGATTCCCCGCTTCGCCCGGCCACTGCGCCACGCCCGGTTCCGCAGGGTCTGGGCAAGTCAGGCCGTCAGTTCCGTCGGTGACGGCATCTTCACGATTGCGCTCGTCGGGGTCATCCTCGACAAACACCGGGCCAGCGATCTCGGCTTCGTCCTCGCCGCGGAGAGCCTCGCGATGGTGGTCGTGTCGCTGCTCGGGGGCGTGCTCGCGGATCGGATGCGGCGCAGCCGCGCGATGGTCGTCGCCGACCTGATCCGCATCGCCGGCGTCCTCGGCTTCATCCTCGGGGCTGCCGACGGCCCGCTGGTGGTCGCCCTGCTGTTCGCGGCCATGATGGGAGCCGGGGCGGCCGGTTTCCGGCCGGCGTTCGGCGCTCTCCTTCCGTCCCTTGTGCCGAGTGACGAGCTGCCGGCCGCGAACGCCCTGCGTTCCATCACCACTCGCGCGGCCTCCATCATCGGTCCGTCGCTCGGTGGCCTGCTGCTCGCGGTGAGCAACGCGCGGGTCGCGTTGCTCGTCGACGTGGCAACGTTCGCGATCAGTGTGTTTGCTCTGATCGGCCTCAAGGACGGCGTCCCCGAGCGCGCCGAGTCGCAAAGTGTCTTCCAGGAGGCCAAGGACGGGCTGTCCGCGGTCCGAGATCGCCGCTGGGTGCTGACGGTGATCCTGCAGGGCGCGGTCCAGTTGTTGCTCGTGATGGGACCGGCGGTGGTGTTGCTGCCCATTCTGCTCAAGTCCCGTGGCGAATTCTCCGCCTACGGTGTGCTGGCGAGTCTCGAAGCGGTGGGCTCGGTGCTCGGCGGCCTGGTCGCCGCCGCCTGGCGGCCGGTCCGGCCGGGGACCGCCGCGGTGTGCGCGCTGGCCCTGCTCGGTTCGCAACTCCTGGCCCTGGCGCTCGGCCTGCCGCTCTATCTGCTCGGGGCCGCTGTGGTGGCGACCGGTTTCGGCTACTCGGTGTTCGGTGTGCTGTGGATGAGCGCCTTGCAGCAGTCCATCCCCGACGAGTTGCTGGGCCGGGTCCTGTCGGTGGAAATGCTAGGCACCTTCGCTTTGGCCCCCGTCGGCCTGGCGCTGGCACCCCTGGCCATCGAGCAACTCGGGGAACGGCCGGTGCTGGTGGGCGCCTTCGTGGTGCTGATGGTGTCGACAATCGTGCCGGTGCTGCAGCGCGATGTGCGCACGTTCGGCGGGCCGCCAAGGACTCGAACCCCGAACCCTCGTTAACCTCCTCCGCTGTTCTGTCGTCGCCGCCGCGAGCCGACGCCGACGTGCAGGGGTCCGGGCCCGGGACACCACGTCCCCGGGCCCGGACTGGGTCGGCCCGGCGGTTGCCTACCTGGCGGGTACCGCCGGCGCGGCCGGGACACAGGCCGGGCCGTTCGTCGACGTCTGGTCCGCTTCGGTGCCGGCCGTTCCGTTCGGGCCCGCGGCCCTGGTGAGCTGGGTCGGGCTGCCGCAGGCATCGCCGTCCCGGCCGGACGCGTACGCGGCGCCGGCCCCGGTGATGGCCAGTGCCGCGACGGTGACGCCGATAGCCACCACGATCCGCTTCCGATGCATTGTCTTCTCCTGTTGTCGGTCGGCCACGTCCGAGTCGGGCGACCCGGATGTGCCGATTCAGCCAGTCGGTGCGTTCGGCGGGCGCTTGCGTTCACGAGTCGTGGCCGGCGGCGGCAAACACGGCTCAAATGCCGCCGCTGGTAGGAATGAGCGGGCGTCCCCGTCAGCGTGTCGGGCCGCGGATCGAGGAGGCGGTTGATGCGGGTGCTGGTCGCCGAGGACGAACTCTGGCTCGCTGAGGCGATCGCCACCGGACTACGCCGAGAGGCCATGGCCGTCGACGTCGTCACCGACGGTGAGCAGGCGCTTGAACGGCTCACCGTTCACGCGTACGACGTGCTCGTGCTCGATCGGGATCTCCCGGCGGTCCACGGCGACGACGTCTGCCGGACCGTCGCCGGCTCGGGAACGGGCTGCCGCATCCTGATGCTGACTGCCGCCCGCGGCCTGGGTGACCCGGTCACCGGGCTCGGCCTGGGCGCCGACGACTACCTGACCAAGCCTTTCCACTTTCCCGAGCTCGTGGCCCGGCTACGCGCGTTGCAGCGTCGCGCCCCGCTGTCCCGGCCGCCGATCTTGCAGCGGGCGGGGGTACAACTCGACCCGAGCACCCGGCAGGTGACCCGCGACGGGCGTGCGTTACCGCTGACTCGCAAGGAGTTCGCGGTGCTCGAGCTCCTCCTCGCCGCGCAGGGCGCGGTGCTCAGCGCCGAGCAGCTGTTGGAGAAGGCCTGGGACGAGCACGCCGATCCGTTCACCAACGCGGTCCGGTTCACGATCCACGGCCTGCGCCGCAAGCTCGGTGACCCGCCGCTCATCCACACCGTGACCGGGGTCGGCTATCAACTGGTCGAGCGGTGACCGCCCACCTGCGCATCCGGGTCCGGTTGACCCTGATCTTCGGCCTCGCGTTCGCGGCCGCCGTGACCGCCCTGCTCACCGCGATGTACCTCTACTTGTCCGCGCTGATCGCGGCTCCGGCCGCACCACCCGTCGCACCCGTCGGCGCCTCGACCTCGCCCGCCGCGACCGGTCGCGCGGACGCGGCCCACGGCCTGCTCCAAGCCTCGGCGGTCGCGTTGCTCCTCGGCTCGATCGTGGCGGTGGCCGTCGGTTGGCTGGTCGCCGGGCGCATGCTCGCACCAATGACCCGGGTCACCTCGACCGCCGCCCGGATCGCCGCCGGTGACCTCCATCGTCGGGTGGCGCTGCGCGGCCCCGACGATGAGCTCAAGAAGCTCGCCGACACCTTCGACCGCATGCTGGAGCGACTGCAAGCGGCGTTCGACGCCGAGCGCCGCTTCGCCGCCAACGCCTCGCACGAGTTGTTGACGCCGCTCGCGACGAGCCGGACCATCCTCGAGGTCGCGGCGGCGGACCCGGGAGGGTCCGACATCGGCGTGCTGACCAGCCGACTGCTCGCGCTCAACAACCGTAGCGAGAACCTGGTCGACGCCCTGCTCACCCTCGCGACGGCGGAGCAGGGCATCCCGTCGCGCCAATCCACCGACCTCGCAGCGGCAACGAACGCCGCGCTGGACGAGGTCAGGGGCGAGGCGGCCGACCGCGGCATCATCATCGGCGTCGAGCTGCGGCCCGCGCCCGTGACCGGCGACCCGGCGTTGCTGACCCGGCTGGCCGCCAACCTGCTCCGCAACGCGGTACGGCACAATCACGCCCGCGGTGAGGTCACCGTGGCCGTACGGCGCCATGCCGACGAGGTGCGGTTGACCGTGGTCAACACCGGCCCGGACGTGTCGCCGGCGCTGGCGGGGGAGATGTTCGAACCGTTCGTCAGGGCGGCGGGACGCACCCGCGGAGGCGGTCACGGGCTCGGGCTGACCATCGTCCGGGCGATCACCACGGCCCACCGGGGCGCCGTGTCCGCGGCCGCCGCCCCCGGAGGTGGCCTCGCGGTCACCGTCACGCTGCCCGCCGGGGGTGTTCGCGACCCGTGAGAGGCGCTAGCCCCGCCAGGCGAGGGCGTGCGGGACGAACCTATTTGCCGCCGTGCGGCGGCTGCTCGGCTGCCTTCTTCAGGTTGTTGAGCCAGGCATCGAGGGAGGCGTCGAGGGCTGCCTGGGCGTACTTCACGTCTGCCTCGACCGGTGCTCCGGCCCACGACTCCTCGGTGTGCACGTGAACGCCGTCGCGCCCCTGGGTGAAGGTCCAGACGTGGGTCGCGGTGATGCCGTTGCCTGGTCCTCCCCAGACGATCCGGTGCCGCGGGCGGATCTGTTCGACGGTGGAGGTCACGTCGAGGCCCTCGACCAGCCAGTGGAACACCGA
>Ga0070668_100000250_pt1 | contig 35693 bp, 34 predicted proteins | sample KBSS43metaG_FD_64661 | JGI IMG/M metagenome (GOLD analysis project Ga0070668, IMG submission 64661) | Switchgrass rhizosphere microbial communities from Kellogg Biological Station, Michigan, USA - KBS S4-3 metaG | ecosystem: Host-associated > Plants > Roots > Rhizosphere > Soil ...
ACCCCCGGAGGGAACCATGCTTGCTATCGCCGCCGCTGTCGTCTTCGGCGTCTGGCTGCTGCTCGACCTTCTCGACACCAACCTCGGCGCCCCCGATCTGTTCAACTTCTCCACCATGGCCACGATCGGCCTGCTGCTCCTGTCGCTCTACCTGGCCGGCGTCGGCGGCGGCCCGCGGACCGGCAGCGGCACCGGGCGACGCTTCTACGGCCGCCGCCCCGGCCGCGGCTGACCGCCCGTTCGTCGCATCCCGCCCCGACGTGCATTTCGGGCACCGACGGGCGGGCCGGTACTGTCGTTGGCGATGGAACCGGACGGGCTGTTCTCCCTGACAACGCCGGGTGTGCCGACCACGACACCGGCCGACTCGTTCACAGCCCCGTCCGGCGACTCTCCGCTACCGGTCCGGATGCGTCCGGTGACCCTCGACGAGCTCGTCGGCCAGAATCATCTGCTCGCCCCGGGGGCGCCGCTGCGCCAGCTGGTCACCGGTGCCAGCCCGATGTCGGTGATCCTGTGGGGACCGCCCGGCACCGGCAAGACCACGATCGCCCACCTCGTCGCCACCGCGACCGACCGCAAGTTCGTCGCGATGTCGGCGCTCTCGGCCGGGGTCAAGGACGTGCGCGCGGTCATCGACACGGCTCGCCGCGCGCGCCGGGCCGGTGGCCCGCCGACCGTCCTGTTCATCGACGAGGTGCACCGGTTCAGCAAGACCCAGCAGGATTCGCTGCTCGCGGCGGTCGAGGACCGTACGGTCACGCTCCTCGCGGCGACCACCGAAAACCCGTACTTCTCGGTCATCTCGCCCCTTCTCTCCCGGTGCGTGCTGCTCACCCTCCAGGCGCTCGGCGACGACGACGTGCGCGCCCTGGTGCGCCGCGCGGTCACCGACGAGCGCGGGCTGGCCGGCGCGGTCACGCTGACCGCCGAGGCCGAGGACCATCTCGTACGCCTCGCGGCCGGCGACGTCCGTAAGGCACTGACCGCGCTCGAGGCCGCGGCCGGCTCGGCCGCCGCCCAGGGCGAGCGGGAGATCGACCTCGCCACCGCGGAAAAGGCGGTGGACGTCGCGGCCGTGCGCTACGACCGGGACGGCGACGCCCATTACGACGTGACCAGCGCATTCATCAAGAGCATGCGCGGCAGCGACCCGGACGCCGCGCTGCATTGGCTGGCCCGCATGCTGGTCGCCGGCGAGGACCCGCGGTTCATCGCCCGGCGCATCGTGATCTTCGCGAGCGAGGATGTCGGCATGGCCGACCCGCAGGCACTGCTCGTCGCGACCGCGGCGGCCCAGGCGGTGCAAAATGTCGGCCTGCCCGAGGCCCAGCTCAACCTCGCCCAGGCGGTCGTACACCTCGCCACCGCCCCGAAATCCAACAGCGTGACCACCGCGCTGGGCGCCGCGATGGCCGACGTCCGGTCCGGCCGAGGCGGCCCGGTGCCGGCTCACCTGCGCGACGCGCACTACCCCGGATCGCGTGGTCTTGGTCACGGCCGCGGCTACCGCTACCCGCATGACGACCCGCGCGGCGTGGTCACCCAGCAGTACGTCCCGGACGATCTGACCACCGCCGAGTATTACCGGCCGAGCGAGCACGGCGCCGAACGCGCAGTCCGCGAGCGGGTTCCGCGGCTGCGCCGGATCGTCCGCGGCCTGGCCCCGCCGCGCCCGGCGTCCGAGCCGGCCGGGCCGGCGGATGACGCTTCGGCGCAGAGCGTGGACCGCGCGGCGGGTGGTGCTCCGCGCGCCGATGAGTCACAGTCTTCGGCGAGCATCGCACCGATCACCCCGGCCCCGCCGGACCCGGTCGGCGAGTCCGGGAGCGGTCCGGCGGTTGCCCGGGCAGTGGATAGTGGTTCCCCGGGCGTCGATGCGTCCGGTGGTGCGCCGCCGGGCGATGCGAAGAAGGGCGGCCGCGGGCGGCGTAAGCCGGCGCGTGTCCCGGCCGGTGGCAGTGGTGTGGAGACGGACGACAGCGGCGACGCCGCCAGAGAGGAACTGCCGTGAGATCGCGCGGTGCCGAACGGCCCGACGACGACGCCGACCTGCGCAACGAGCAGGCCGGCGGGCGGAAGGGCCGCCGGTTCGGGCGAGGGCGCCCCGAGGTGGCGCCCGAGGTCGAGGAGATCCCGCAGGAGGAGACCGGCTGGCTCGACGACCTCCGCACGGCCAAGCACGAGCGCAGCGCGATCGGTCCCGGCACCCTCGCCGGCGAGACCCGCTACAGCAAGTCCGGCCGGGTCGCGCCCGGCCCCGACGACGAGCCCGACGACGACCTGCCGCTTCCCGGGCACGGTCCCGGCGAGATCTCCGGCCGGGTCCGCCAGGCGGGCGCGCCGAACCCCGGGCCGCAGGGTCGGCCGGCAGCCGGCGGTGAGGCCACAGGTGGCTGGCCTGCGGCTGGCGGTGAGGCTACGGGTGCCTGGTCGGCGCCTGGTGGTGAGGCTACGGGCGGCTGGCCCGCGTCCGGCGGTGAGGCTACCGGTGGCTGGTCGGCGCCTGGCGATGAGGACTCCGGGGGCTGGCAGGACCAGCCCGATGCCGGCGCCGCGGGTTTCTCGGCGCCGCGTCAGGGCGGTCGCGGTGTGCCTTCCCCGGCGGTGCCCGGCGAGGATGCGCCCGGGCGTGGTGTGCCGGGTCAGGGCTTCCCCGGCCGCAGGGTGCCGGGCCCGGGGACTCCGGGTCAGGCCGGGCCGGGTCAGGGCATCGCGGGTCCGGGTGTGCCGGGTCACGGAGTTCCCGGTGTGGGTGCGTCGGGTCGCATCCCCGGTGCTGGCGTTCCGGGTCAGGGCGTTCCGGGTCAGGGCGTTCCAGGACAGGGCGTTCCAGGGCAGGGCGTTCCTGGTCAAGGCGGGCCGGGTCAAGACATTCCGGGGCCGGGCGGCGGTGCGGGTCACGGCGCTTCCGGCCAGGGTGTCCACGGTCATGGCATTCCGGGGCAAGGTGGGCCAGGTCAGGGCATTCCCGGCCAGACTGGGCCGGGTCAAGGCTTCCCCTCGCGGGGTGGGCCGGGTCAGGGCTACCAAGCTCCCGGTGGAGCGGGTCAAGGCTTCCCCGCTCAGGGAGTGCCGGGTCAGGGCTTCTCCGCCCAAGGCGGACCAGAGCAGGGTGTACCCGGGCAGGGCGCACCTGGCCAGGGCATCCCGGGGCGGCCGGGCCAAGGTGTTCCCGGGCAGGGCGGGCCGGGCCAGGGTGTCCCGGGTCGGCTGGGCCAGGGCGTTCCCGGGCAGGGCGGGCCTAGCCAGGGTGTTCCGGGTCCGGGTCGGCCGGGCCAGGGTGTTCCCGGGCAGGGCGGGCCGGGCCAGGGCATTCCCGGGCAGGGCGCGCCAGGTCAGGGGTTTTCAGGGCAGAGTGAGCCGGGGCAAGACTTCTCCGGTCGGAGTGGGCCGGGGCAGGGTCTACCCGGGCGGGCCGCGGCGGGCGCACCCGGGCAGATTCCCGGGCAGGTCGTGCCGGGGCAGGGGCGCGGACGCGCCGATCAGTCGACGGGCGCGTTCGGGTCGCAGCCGGGCGTAGCCCAGCCGGCCGGGGCGCCGGCCCGGCACAATGCGGAAGCCGAGCCGGGGCGCCGATCGGTCGACGGGATGCCCTCCGGGCCGATCGGTGCGCCGATTGTGCCGCTTTCCGGCAACGCGCCCGAGCTACCCGCACCGCGACCCATGTCGCCCGCCTCCCGGCCGGTGTCGCCGGCCTCCCGACCGGTCTCGCCGGGCGGGCCGACCCGAGGTCGCGACCGGTTCCGCACCGATGGGCCGTCGCCGGGCGTGCACACGGGCGGCACCGGCATCGGCCCTGCAGCCGGAGGCGCGCCGCCCGGTCGGGCGCAGGCCGGCCGAGGGCAGAGCGGTGACATCGCCGGTGGCATGCCCCCGGCCGGTGCGCCGGAACACGGTCCGGCCGGTACCGCCGCCGGCGGCATGCCACCCGGCGGGCCGGGAAGCCCGCGGGTCGGCCGCATGGTGGCCGGCGGCGGCCGCTTCGGCGGCGGGCCGGACGACTTCGACGGCCGCGGCGCCGACGACACCGGCGGCGGCCTGCACGGTTACCGCGCGGGTGCGGGGCGTCCGGTCTCCGGGGTTCCCGGCGGAGATTCGGGGCCGGGCCGTCCGGGCGGTCCCGGACCGGCGTTCCCGGGTGGTGGCCCGGGCTATCCCGGCGGTGACACGCGGCATCCCGGCGGCTCCGGCTACCCGGGTTCGGGCTACGCCGGTGGCTCGGCGGCCGGCTCCGGGAGCGAAGCGGACCATCCCGGTGGCGGCGGCCGGCACGGCGCCCCCGACGACGACCCCGGCGCGGCGACCGGCCGCCACAGCGGCGGCGACACGGGCGAACGCGGCCGCCGGGCATCCCGGCGAAACGCCGGCACGGTGAATCCGGCCGTGGGTGGCCCGGACGGCCGCGGCACGCCGGGCGCGGGTGGCTTCGGCGGCTCGGGTCGGCGCGGCGGCGCCTTCGGCGGCCAGGGCGCAGGGCCCGAGGCCACGGGCGGCTTCGCCGCGACCGGCGCGGGTCCGCATGGCCCGGCTGCCTACAACGCGGGAGCGCCGGGGCCCGGCGGCCAGGGCCCGAGCGGCCCGGGTCCCAATGGGCCGGGTGTGAGCGGCCCTGGTGTGAGCGGCCCTGGTGTGAACGGCCCTGGTGTGAACGGCCCGGGTGTGAGTGGGCAGGGTCCGAGCGGCCCGGGTGTGAGCGGGCAGGGTCCGAGCGGCCCGGGTGTGAGCGGGCAGGGTCCGAGCGGCCCAGGTCCTCGCGGTCAGGACCCGAGCGTCCAGGGGCCCGGCGGCGACGGTCGGAGCGTGCCAGTTCCGAGTGGGCAGGGTCGCGATGGCCGGGGCCGTGGTGGCCGCGGTCCTGGTGGCCAGGTGCCCGGCGGGCAGGCTCCGGACGGTTTCGGTCAAGGCGATGTCGACCCGGCCAGTTCCACGGGCAGCTTCCGGACGGGTGCGCCCGGCACCAACGCCCCCGCCCGCGCGACGGCCAGCGTCGTCCCGCCGGTCGTGCCCGGACGGCAGGGCGCACGGACGCCGGCCGTGCCCGGGCGGGCCGGCGCGATGGCGGAGAGCCCCTCCGGGGGAATCCCCAGGCCTGGCGAAGGTTCCGGTGCGATCGCCCGGGGCGGGCGCGGCCCGCAGCCGGGTCAGGACCCGCGCGACCACGGCCGCGGACCACAGGCCCGCGGACCACAAGGCCGAGGCGGCCGCACCGCCGGCCCGGTCCCGGACCAGCCCATACCCGGCCAGCCGATCTCCGGCCAGCCGATCTCCGGACGGCCGGGCGTGGGCCAGCCCGTGCCGGGTCAGCCGATGTCCGGCCCGGTGAGCCCGGGTGGGCCACGGCAGCCTGGCGCGCCGGAGTTTGGTCGGAGTGGGGACAGCCAGCCGGAGTTCGGCCGGCGGCAGCCTGGTCTGGCCGAGCACGGTCAGCCGGAGTTCGGCCGGTCGCAGCCTGGTCTGGCCGAGCACGGTCAGCCGGAGTTCGGCCGGTCGCAGCCTGGTCTGGCCGAGCACGGTCGGCGGCAGCCTGGTCTGGCCGAGCCGGACCAGACGGAGCTGGGCCGGCCGCAACCTCGCCGGTCGGCGCGGGGGGTGCCGCAACACGGCCGGGACGAGCATGACGAGCCGGTGTCCGGCCAGCCCGACTATGGCCGGTCGGAGTTCGCCCGGCCGGAACGTGGTCGGCCGCAACATGGTGTGCCAGAGGACGAGCGGGCGGAGTTCGGTCAGTCGGGCTACGGTCAGCCGCTGCCGGGGCGGGGCGCGCCAGGTCGGACGCCGGCCCAGGCCGGCGGCGGATCTCTGCTGGAGCAGCCGAGTGGCTCTCAGCCCAGGCACGGTCAACCGTCTGCCGGTCAGCCCAGGCATGGCCGGCCGGTCCCCGGGCAGCCTGCCTCGGGCCAGCCCTACGGGCAGGCCGGGCCGGGCGAGCAGGGAGGTTCCGAGCCTGGCGGACCGCCGCCGTTCGGCTCCCGGCAGGCATCGGCCACGCCGGGCCGCCCACGCCATGGCCAGCCCGATCCGCAGGAGCCCGGCCCACACCAGTCCGGCTCCCAGTTGTCCGGCTCCCAGTTGTCCGGTTCGCAGTTGTCGGGCCCGCATCAGTTTGGTGTGCAGGATTCCGGTTCGCAGTTGTCCGGCCCGCATCAGTTTGGTGTGCAGGATTCCGGCTCGCAGTTGTCCGGCCCGCACCAGTTCGGTGTGCAGGATTCCGGTTCGCAGCTATCCGGCCCGCACCAGTCCGGCTCGCAGCAGTTCGGTGGGCAGCAGCCTGCTGGGCAGCAGCCCCGTCCGCAGCAGCCCGGTCCGCAGCAGCCCGGTCCGCAGGAGCCTGGCCGGCGGCGGTTTGGTGCGCAGCAGCCGGGCGCGCAGCAGTTCGATCCGCAGCAGCTTGGCACGGAGCAGTTCGGGGTACAGCCAACCGGCCGGCAGTCCGGTCCGGTGCCGCCTGGTCCGCGACAGCAACCGCCGGCGGGTCCGGGCACGGACGAGCGTGGCCGGCAACAGGGCCGGGGCGGCCGGCGATCCGGTCGTGGCGGCGGACCGCCCGGCGGTGCCGGGGGCGGGGGCCCAGCGGGGCACGCCGGTCTCGGCTCGGGCGGTGCTGGCGCGATAGGCGCGGCCGGTGCGGCCGCGGGAGGCGTCGGTCCCGGAGAGCTCTCCCTCGGCGGTGCGGTCCCGGTCGAGGACTCCGCCCCGGTGAGTGGCGGGCCGACCGGTGGTCCGCTGGGTCGGCTGGGTGCTCGTCCGGTGAGTGGCGGGCCGACTGGTGGTGGTCCGCTGGGTCGGCTGGATGCTCGTCCGGTGAGTGGCGGGCCGGCGGCCACGGGTCCGCTGAGCGCGGGCCCGGCCGGTGGCGCCCCGACAGGCCGGGGCCCGGCGGGTTCTGGGTCAGCACGCAGGGGTCCGGCGGGTAGCGGGCCGGCCGGTGCGGCTTCGATGGGTGCAGCTCGGGTAGGCGTGCCGCCGGTGGGTTCGGCTCCCGGCATCACGGCCGGTGCGGCGGCGCTGGGTTCCGCTCAGGCTGTCGACGGCCCGTCCGGTGCCGCCTCGGTGAGCCCGGCTGTGGCCGGACCGGCTTCGGCTGGGCCGGCGCCGCGAGGGTCAGCTTCGGCGGGTTCGGCGTCGGTGGGTTCGGCGTCGGCGGGTGCTCCGCCGATGGGTGCTCCGCCGGTCGATGCTCCGCAGGTGGGCGCCGCTCCGGTGGGTTCGGCGTCGGTGGGTTCGGCTTCCTTGGGTGCTGCGTCGGTGGGTTCGGCTTCCACGGCCGTGCCGCCGGTGGGTTCGGCGTCGGTGGGCGCTGCGTCGGTGGGTTCGGCGTCGGTGGGCGCTGCGCCGGTGGGTTCGGCTTCCGTGGGTGCTGCGTCGGTGGGTTCGGCTTCCACGGCCGTGCCGCCGGTGGGTTCGGCCTCGGTCGGCGCGGCTCCGGTGGGTTCGGCCTCGGTCGGGGTGCCGTCGGTGGGTTCGGCCTCGGTCGGCGCTGCGCCGGTGGGTTCGGCTTCCGTGGGTGTGCCGCCGGTGGGCTCTGCCTCGGTCGGGGCCGCCTCGGTGCCCGGGGTCGCGGCCCCGAGCGCACCCACGCCGCGGCCCGGCGGCGCTTCCTCGCCCGATCGGGGGAGCGGCGCTCCGGGCGTACCGCAAAGGGGTGAAGACGGACCCGCGCCGGTCGTCGGTGCCAAGGCCGGCGCTGCCAAGGCCGCCGGGAGTCTGCCGGCCGAAGCGGCCGGATCCGGCGAAGCCGTGGGCGGGCTGCGCGGACGGGGCGCCGAACTGCTCAACCAGCTGCGCGGCCGCCGCCGGATGCGGCTCGTGGCCCTGGTGTCGCTGGCGATCGTGGTGCTGGTCGTGCTGCCGGCAGCCTTCGGGATCCGTACCGCCGCCAAGGACCCGGTCTTCCAGTCGCTGGACGCCCTCGGCGTGCCCTCCTGGGCGGCCAAGAGCCCCGAGGATCAGAGCAGCGGCAGCCAATGGTGCTTCCTCGAGTGTGAGTTCCGGGAGCGGATCGCCAAGTCGGACAAGCCGCTTGCGGAGACCACCCGGGCCTACTCGGCGGCGCTCACCGAGGCTGGCTGGCGGCCGTGGAAGGTCGGCGAGTGCCCGGAGACCGAGATCAAGCCGACGGACGGCACGTGGACCTGCTGGAAGCGCGACGAGTTCACTCTGGATCTGCGGGTGGGGCAGCCGGACTGCGTGGTCGACCAGGTCGCCGCCCGGGACCCGGCGGTGCCGCGGCCGTCGACCGCGCCGGTCCCGCCGGACAAGTGCGTGGGGTCCACGGTGAGCATCAAGGTGCAGAACGCGATCGCCGACGTCCGGGGCAAGCCGGCGCCCAGCGAGAAGCCGCTGGTCGGCGAAACGCCGGAGGCGGTCGTGCCGACGGATACATCCTCGGCGCCGACACCGCAGACGTCCTGACGCGGGCGGCGGTCACGGACGGTAGGGTCTGCACGTTGACCCGCCAACCGAGACCACACTCGTAGAGGAGACGCGCCTGATGCACGCCGGAGAAATCGCAGGGCTGATCGCCGCCGGCGCCTTCCTGATGCTCGTTCTGGTGCTCGCCGTGCCGATCCTGAAGCTCGGGCGCACGGTGGACGCCGCCACCCGGGCGATCAATGACCTCACCGACCGCACCGGGCCGCTGCTCGGCGACGTCAACGACACCGTGAAGGGTGTCAACACGGCGCTCGGCCAGGTGCAGGTCTCTTTGGACGGTGTCAACGTGCAGCTCGAGAGGGTCGACACGATCACCGAACACGCCGCGCATGTCACCGCGAACATCGCCAATCTGTCCACTGTCGTGGCCGCCGCGGCCGCCAACCCGTTGATCAAGGTGGCGTCGTTCGGCTACGGGCTGCGCAAGACCGTCGCCGCCCGGCGCAAGGCGGACGAGGACCGCGAGGTCCGCGCCGCGATGAAGCAGCGCCGCAAGGCCGCCCGCTAACCGACCCGGAAGGAAATCGCTGCCATGAAGCGGCTGCTCTGGCTCGGCGTCGGCCTGGCCGTCGGCGCCATCGTCGTTCACCGGTTGACCCGCAAGGCGAACGAGTTCACCCCGTCCGGCATCGCCACCTCGCTGTCACAATCCGCTGGCGGCCTGGTCGAGTCGGTGCGTAGCTTCGTGGATGACGTCCGCGAGGGCATGGCCGAGCGGGAACAGCAGATTCACCAGGCGTTCGAGGCCGGCGAGCTGTTTGAGGACGGGCTCACCGAGCTCGATCAGGAAGGCCAGGAGAGGAACCGATGAAGACGGCGGAGATCAAGCGGCGCTATCTGGCGCATTTCGAGGCCAACGGGCACACGGTCGTGCCGAGTGCCCCGCTGCCGGCCATCGACGACCCCAACCTGCTGTTCATCAACGCCGGCATGGTGCAGTTCGTGCCGTTCTTCCTCGGCCAGCGCACCCCGCCGTACCAGCGCGCGGTGAGCGTACAGAAATGCATCCGCACGCCCGACATCGACGAGGTCGGCAAGACCAGCCGGCACGGCACGTTCTTCCAGATGAACGGCAACTTCTCGTTCGGCGACTACTTCAAGGCGGGGGCCATCCCGCTGGCCTGGGAGCTGTCCACCAAGCCGCAGTCCGAGGGCGGTTTCGGCCTCGACCCGGAGCGGATCTGGGCGACCGTCTACCTGGACGACGAGGAGGCCATCGAGATCTGGAAGCGGACCGGCATGCCGGCCGACCGGATCGTGCGCCGCGGCAAGAAGGACAACTACTGGTCGATGGGCATCCCCGGGCCGGCGGGCCCGTGTTCGGAGCTCTACTACGACCGCGGCCCGGAGTACGGGCCGGACGGCGGCCCGGAGGTGGACGAGGACCGGTATCTGGAGTTCTGGAACCTGGTCTTCATGCAGTACGAGATCGCCGACGTGAAGTCGAAGGAGGACTTCACGATCGTCAGCGAGCTGCCGAACAAGAACATCGACACCGGCATGGGCCTGGAGCGGATCGCGTCGATCCTGCAGGGCGTCGACAACCTGTACGAGATCGACGAGGTCCGCCCGATCCTGACCCGCGCCGCGGAGATGACCGGCAAGCGGTACGGCGCCCACTCCGGGCACGCGGCCAACCAGTCGCACCCCGACGACGTACGACTGCGGGTGATCGCCGACCACGTGCGTACGGCGTTGATGTTGATCGGTGACGGGATCGTGCCGAGCAACGAGGGCCGCGGCTACGTCCTGCGGCGGATCATGCGCCGGGCGATCCGGGCGATCCGCCTGCTCGGCTGGCAGGCGCCGGCACTGCCCGAGCTGCTGCCGGTGGCGCGCGACTGCATGGCGCCGTCCTACCCCGAGCTGGCCGAGGAGTTCGGCCGGATCTCCACGTACGCGTACGCGGAGGAGGACGCGTTCCTGTCCACGCTGCGGGCCGGCACGACGATCCTGGACACCGCGATCACGGAGACGAAGACGAAGGGCGGCCAGAGTCTCTCCGGCGACAAGGCGTTCCAGCTGCACGACACGTACGGCTTCCCGATCGACCTGACCCTGGAGATCGCTCAGGAGCAGGGCCTGGAGGTCGACCAGGAGGGCTTCCGCCGGCTGATGGCCGACCAGCGGGCCCGCGCGAAGGCGGACGCGGCCGCGCGCAAGACCGGCCACGCGGACCTGTCGGCGTACCGGTCGGCGCTGGACGCGGGCGGCCCGGTCGAGTTCACCGGCTACCAGGAGGTCAGCCGGGAGTCGCGGGTGCGCGCGCTGATCGGCGACGGCGGCCGGGTCGAGGTGGCCGGCGAGGGCGACTTCGTCGAGCTGGTGCTCGACACCACCCCGTTCTATGCCGAGGGCGGTGGCCAGCAGGCCGACACCGGGCTGATCAAGGTCGGCGGCGGCCAGGTCGAGATCGTCGACGTGCAGCAGCCGATCCCCGGCCTGATCGTGCACAAGGCGCGGGTGATCCGGGGTGAGGTGCGGGCCGGCGAGACGGGCTTCGCGGAGATCGATGTGACCCGGCGTAAGGCGATCTCCCGCTCGCACACCGCGACCCACCTGATCCACCAGACCATGCGGGCGTTTCTCGGCGAGTCGGCGACCCAGGCGGGTTCGCTGAATGCGCCGGGCCGGCTGCGGTTCGACTTCAACACCCCGGGGGCCGTCTCGCCCGCGGTGCTGAACGACGTCGAGCAGCAGGTCAACGAGGTGCTGCTGCGTGACCTCGAGGTGCACGCGTTCATCACCTCCCAGGAGGAAGCGCGCCGGCTCGGCGCGATGGCGCTGTTCGGGGAGAAGTACGGCGATGAGGTCCGGGTGGTTGAGGTCGGCGACTACGCGCGTGAGCTCTGCGGCGGCACCCACGTGGCCCGCTCCGGCCAGCTGGGCCTCGTGAAGATCCTCAACGAGTCGTCGATCGGCTCCGGGGTGCGCCGGGTCGAGGCCCTCGTGGGCATCGACGCGTTCGGCTTCCTGGCCAAGGAGCACCTGCTGGTGTCCCGGCTCGCCGAGCTGTTCCGGGTGCCGGGCGACCAGGTCGCCGACCGGGTCGAGCAGACCGTGACGGCGCTGCGCGACGCGGAGAAGGAGCTGGAGAAGCTGCGCGCGCAGATGGTGCTCGGCGGGGCCGGCGCGCTGGCCGGGCAGGCCAAGGATCTGCGTGGGGTGGCGTTCGTCGGCACCGAGGCACCCGAGGGCGCGGCGGGCAACGACGTGCGTACGCTGGCGCAGGAGATCCGCGGCAAGATCGAGTCGGGCCGTCCCGCGGTGGTCGCGGTCGCGGCGCGGGCGAACGGCAAGGCGTCGCTGATCGTGGCGATCAACGGTGCGGCGCGCAGTCGCGGCCTGTCCGCGGCCGACCTGGTCAAGGGCGCGTTGTCCGGCCGGGGTGGCGGGAACGCCGACCTCGCGCAGGGCGGCGGCGTGCCGGCCGACCAGGTGTCGGCGCTGCTCGCGGCGGTGGAAAAGGCGGTGGCCGAGACCGCCGCCTGAGCGGGCCGGCGCGGCCGCCTGGGCCGGGGAGCGAATGACTGCCTTCAGTCCGTTTTGGGGCGGTGGGCGGTGCGGTTGGACGGGGAGGGTGGCCGGATGAGCCCGATGTCGCGGGGTAGGCGACTGGGCGTTGATGTCGGTAAGGTGCGCGTCGGGGTCGCGATCAGTGACCCCGACGGGATCCTGGCCACCCCCCTGGTCACGGTTGCCCGTGACCTGGGTGCGGCACCGGACGCCGTGCCGAGCGATATAGGCGAGCTCGTCCGACTCGTGGGGGAACACGAGGCGGTGCAGATCGTGGTAGGACTCCCGGTGCGCTTGAACGGCGCCGAGGGGCCTGCTGCCATAGACATTCGTGCGTACGCTGGGCGACTGGCGGATGCGGCCGGCGAGGTGCCGGTCGTGCTGGCGGACGAGAGGATGTCGACCGTGGTCGCGACCCGTAGGCTCGCCGAACGTGGCGTCCGGGGTAAGCGGCAACGGGCGGTCGTCGATCAGGCGGCCGCGGTGGAGATCCTGCAGAGCTGGCTGGACGCGCAGCGGAGGCAGAGATGATCGACGAGCTGGACCTGGCGTTCGACGAGCACGCCGACAAGACGAAACCTCGGCATCGCCGGGGCCGGGACGGCAAGAAGAGCTCGGGTAAGTCCGGCATCGCCTTCTTGATGGCATTTGTCCTACTTGCCGTGCTCGGTGGCGGGATCTACCTCGGCTACAACAAGGTCAAGGACTTCTTCACCGCCGCCGACTACGACGGCAACGGCACCGATCCGGTGCAGGTGTCGGTCCCCAAGAACGCCACCATCACCGACATCGGCAACGTGCTCGTCGACGCCGATGTGGTGAAGAGCACAAAGGCCTTCGTCAACGCGGCGAACGAGAACCCGCGCGGCAAGAACATCCAGTCCGGCACCTACAACCTGCGCAAGCAGATGTCCGCGGCGAACGCGGTCACCCTGCTCCTCGACCCCAAGGCCCGGGTCAGCAAGGGCGTGACGATCCCCGAGGGCAAGACCGCCAACCAGGTGTACGACATCCTGGCCAAGGCCACCGGGAAGCCCGTCGCCCAGTTCAAGGAGGCGGCGAAGGACCCCGGGGCGCTCGGCGTGCAGGACTTCTGGTTCAACCGCACCGACGGGCAGAAGAAGACCGTCTCGATCGAGGGCTTCCTCTTCCCGGACACGTACGAGTTCGATCCCAAGGGTTCCGCGGAGGACTACCTCAAGCAGATGGTCGGCCGGTTCATGGCCACCGCCGAGGAACTCGACTTCGTCGACAAGGCCCAGTCCGAGCGCAACATCAGCCCGTACGAGGTGCTGACCGTCGCGTCGCTCGCCCAGGCCGAGGCGGCCAACAACACCGATTACGGCAAGGTGGCCCGGGTCGCCTACAACCGGCTCTACGGCAAGGGCTTCCACTGCAAGTGCCTGGAGTTCGACGTCGGGATCAACTACTACTACCAGCTCACCGGGCGGAAGACGAAGAGCTCGGCGCAGATGAGCGACACCGAGCTGTTCGACAAGAAAAACCCGTACCGCCTGCACGGCAAGGACGGCATGACGCCGACGCCGATCAACAACCCGGGCAAGGCGGCCCTGCAGGGCGCGTTGATCCCGCCGAAGGGCGACTGGCTCTACTTCGTCGCCGTCGACAAGCAGGGGCATACGGCGTTCTCGGTGACCTACGCCGAACAGCAGAAGAACGAGGCGACAGCCCGCAAGAACGGCGTTCTGTAAACCTCCGGGGACAGCCCGCGGCTCGGCTCCGCGGGCCGTTTCCTATTGTGAACTGGTGCAGATAAGCCAGGATGTCCGCCGTGCCGCGGTGTGCGGGAAGCCCATCGGGCACTCGCTGTCCCCGGTCATCCACAACGCCGGCTTTGTGGCGGCCGGGCTGGCCGGGTGGCGTTACACGGCGTTCGAGTGTGCCGAGAGTGAGCTGCCCGATCTGGTCGGCGGGCTGGGGCCCGAGTGGGCCGGGCTGTCCCTGACCATGCCGCTCAAGGAGACCGCGCTCCGGCTGGCCGACCAGGCGTCGTCGGTCGCGGTCGCGACCGGCGCGGCCAACACGCTCGTACGCCGGGTGGACGGCTCCTGGTTCGCCGACAACACCGACGTTCCCGGCATGGAGCGGGTGCTGCGCGACGCCGGCGTCGGCGCGAGCCCGTCCGTGACCGTGCTGGGCGGCGGCGGCACGGCCCGTGCCGCCCTGGCGGCCGCCGCCCGGCTGGGGGCGACGTCGGTGACCGTCGTGACCCGCCGGCCCGAGGCCCGCGACGAACTCGCCCCGGCCGCGGACGCGCTCGGCGTGCGCCTGGACGGCGTCGACTGGACCGACGCCGCGGCCGCCCTGGACGCCGACGCGGTGATCTCCACGGTCCCGAAGGGTGCCGCCGACCAGCTGGCCGCCGAGGCGGCGTGGCGGCCCGGGACGGTGCTCTTCGACGCGATCTACGATCCGTGGCCGACGCCGCTGGCCGGGTCGGCGGCGGCCCACGGGCTGGCCGTGGCCTCCGGGCTCGATCTGCTGCTGGCCCAGGCGCTGAGCCAGTTCGAACAGTTCACCGGGGTGCGCCCGGCCCCCGAGGCGGCCATGCGGGCGGCCCTGTCCGAGGCGGCCGCCGCCCGCTGAGCCGGCGCCGGGTCAGCGGCGGGTGAGCAGCGGGACGGTGAGCATGCCCGCGGCCGCGAACGCGAGGATCAGGGCGCCCATCGAGACGCCGCGGCCCGGGTCGCCGATGCCCGCCAGCGGCGCGGCCACCGCGCCGATCACCGATTGCAGGCCGCCGAGCAGCGCGGCCGCGGTGCCGGCCCGGGACGGGTGCCGGTCCAGGGCCAGGGCGATCGCGTTCGGCTGGATCATGCCGATCGTGCTGATCATCACGAACAGCCCGGCGAGCAGGCCCGGCAGGTTGCCGGCCAGCGCGGCGGCCAGCACGATCACGCCGCTCAGGGTCTGCGCGGTCAGCGTGATCACCAACAGCCGGCGCGGCGGGTGGCGGCCGACCAGGCGGGCGTTCAACTGGCCGAGGATGACCAGGCCGATCGCGTTCATGCCGAAGAGTAGGCCGAAGACGGCCGGGGACAGCCCGTACCCGTCCTGCAGGACGAACGACGAACCGGCCAGGTAGACGAAGAGCGCGGACAGCGCGAACGCCTGCGCCAGGGCGTAACCCACGAAGACCCGGTCCCGGACGAGCGTGCGGGCCGTCCGGGCGATCTCGGCCAGGCCGCCGGCGCTGCGCCGCTCGGCCGGCAGCGTCTCGGGCAGGCGGGCCACGAGCACGGCGCTGATCGCCAGGGCGATGATCCCGAGAGCCACGAAGGTGCCGTGCCACGACGACACCCGCAGCACCGCACTGCCGATGCTCGGCGCCAGCACCGGGGCCACCCCGAAGATCAACGTCAGCCGGGAGAAGAACCGCGCGGCCGCGGCCCCCTCGTAGAGATCCCGCACGATCGCCCGCGCCACCACGATCCCGACGCCGCCGGCCACCCCCTGCAACAGCCGCAGGGCGACCAGGACCGGCGCCGAGGGCGCCAGGGCGATCAAGAGCGACAGGATCGCGTACGCCAGCACGCCCACCAGCAGCGGGCGGCGCCGCCCCCACCCGTCGCTGAGCGGGCCGAAAACCAACTGGCCGACCGCCAGGCCGATGATGCAGGCGGTCAGCGAGAGCTGCACCTGCGCGGCGGGCACGTCGAGGTCGTCGGCGATCTGCGGGAAGGCCGGCAGGTACATGTCCAGGGACAGCGGCCCGATCGCGGTGACCGCGCCGAGCATCACCACCAGCAGGGCCGCGCGCCGCGGCTGAGCTTGTTGCGCTCGATCGGGCGTGCGCCGCTGAGAGTTGATGAGTTCGGCCTGCGAACGACGGCGGCTTCGCCGACGCCGTCCGAAGGCCGAACTCATCAACGCGGCAACGCCCTCCTCGCTGGGGTCTTCGCCCCAGCGCGCAGCCAGCATAGTCCGTTGGGCGGGACTGGGCGGTGGGCAGCGGCGGTGGCAGTCGGGGACGTGCAACACTTTGCGCGTGTTGCGCTGGCTGACCGCAGGTGAATCGCATGGACCGGCGCTCGTCGCCCTGCTCGACGGCGTTCCCGCCGGGGTCGAGGTGACGAGCGAGGAGATCGGGCGCGATCTCGCACGCCGGCGGCTCGGCTACGGCCGTGGCGCGCGGATGGCGTTCGAGCAGGACGTCGTCGAGGTCGTCGGCGGCCTCCGGCACGGCCGCACGCTGGGCAGCCCGGTGGCGATCCGGGTGGGCAACAGCGAGTGGCCCAAGTGGCAGACGGTCATGGCGGCAGACCCGGTCGACCCGGCCGAGCTGGCCGCCCAGGCCCGCAACGCGCCGCTCACCCGGCCGCGTCCCGGGCACGCCGACCTGGCCGGCATGCAGAAGTACGGGCACACCGACGCCCGGCCCATCCTGGAGCGGGCCAGCGCGCGCGAGACGGCGGCCCGGGTCGCCGTCGGCGTGGTCGCCAAGGCCCTGATCAGGCAGGCGCTCGGCATCGAGATCGTGTCGCACGTGATCGAGCTGGGCTCGGTCGCGGCGAAGACCGGGCTGATCCCGACCCCGGCGGACGCCGACCGGATCGACGCCGACCCGCTGCGCTGCCTCGACCCGGAGGCCAGCGCCCGGATGGTCGCCGAGGTGGACGCGGCCAAGAAGGACGCGGACACGCTGGGCGGCATCGTCGAGGTGCTGGCCTACGGCGTACCGCCGGGTCTCGGCTCCCACGTGCAATGGGACCGCAAGCTGGACGGCCGGCTGGCCACCGCGTTGATGTCCATCCAGTCGGTCAAGGGCGTCGAGATCGGCGACGGCTTCACCCAGGCCCGGTCGCGGGGCTCGGTGGCGCACGACGAGATCATCCCGACCGCCGACGGGGTGCGGCGGGCCACCGACCGGGCCGGCGGCCTGGAGGGCGGCATCACCAACGGCGAGCCGCTGCGGGTGCGCGCCGCGCTCAAGCCCATCTCGTCGCTCAACCGCGCGCTGCAGACCGTCGACGTGGTCACCGGCGAGCCGGCCACCGCGATCAACCAGCGGTCGGACGTGTGTGCGGTGCCGGCCGGCGCGGTCGTCGCCGAGGCGATGGTGGCGCTGGTGCTGGCCGAGGCGGCGACCGAGAAGTTCGGCGGCGACTCGGTCGCCGAGATCCGGCGCAACCTGGCCGGATACCTCGAAAGCCTGGTCATCCGCTGATGGCCCCCGCGGCGGTGTTCGTCGGGGCGCCGGGCGCCGGCAAGTCCACCATCGGCGCGGCGGTCGCCGCGATGCTCGGCGTGCCGTTCGCCGACGCCGACACGATCATCGAGCAGCGGGCCGGCAAGCCGATCCCGGAGATCTTCATCGACGACGGCGAGGACGCGTTCCGGGCGATGGAGCGGTCGGTCATCGCCGAGGCGTTGGCCGGCTTCGACGGCGTCCTGGCGCTGGGCGGCGGGGCGATCCTGCACGAGGGCACCCGCGAACTGCTCGCCGCGCACACCGTGGTCTACCTGTCGGTCGAGCTGAGCGACGCGGTCCGCCGGGTGGGTCTGGGCGCGGGCCGGCCGTTGTTGAGCGTCAACCCGCGCGCCACCCTGAAATACCTGCTCGACCAGCGGCGACCGCTGTACGCCGCGGTGGCCACGCACACGGTGGCCACCGACGGGCGTACGCCGGCGGAGATCGCCGCCGAGGTCGCCGCCCTGCTGAAGGCCTGAGCGCTGAAGACCTGAGCGGTCAGCCGAGGCGGCTCTCCAGGCGCTCGATCCGTTCGACCAGCGGCGCCAGCTGGGCCTGCACGGCGGCGAGCAACCCCGCGGTCGACGGCGCCGTGGTGACCGACCGCAGGTGGGCATAGCCGGCCACGGCGGCCGCCACCGCCCGCCTGGTCGCCCGGGCGTCCGCGCCACGCGATCGCAGCAGTTCGCCGGCCGCACCGTCCGGCTCGGCGGCGAGGCCGATCAGCAGGTGTTCGCAGCCGACGTAGTTGTGCCCGAAGCCGATCGCCTCGCCGACCGCTAGTTCGAGCGCGACCGCCGCGGGCAGGCCGAACCGCAGCCCGCCCGTCCCCGTCCCGCCGGCCGCCGCGGCTTCCCGGCCGGACGGCGCGGTGAGCGAGGCGGGTGCGATGTCCATCGCGGTGAGGACCTGCAACGCGAGGTTGTCGCGTTCGGTCAGCATGCCGTGCAGCAGGTCGCCGGTGGTCACGGCGGACGCGCCGGCGGCCTTCGCCCGGTCGGCGGCGAGGGTGAGCACGGTGACGAGCCGGGCGGTGAAGCTGGGCAGCGACTTGGCGAGCTCGTCCCGGTCGAGGTCGGCGAGTGCCGCCTCGCGGATCGTCGCCATCCGGCGCACCGCCTGTTCGAGAGAGCGCTGGCAGATGGCCGAGACCGGCAGCCCGGACTCGCGGACCGCGTCGGCGAGATCATCGGGCAGGTACACGTTGATTTTTGGCATGCCGCATTCATACCCCTGCTGGGGGTAGAAAGATATAACCCCATTTTGCCTTCCGAGGGGTGGAACGCAGCGCGGCCGCCGCCCGCCGCCACCCCGGCGCCGATAGGGTGGCGGCCGTGGTGACACGTATCTCGGTGACCGGCGACCGGCCGTACGACGTGCTGATCGGGCGGGGGATCGGCGGCGAGCTCGACGCGCTGGTCGATGGGGCGGCGCAGGCCGCGATTCTGTTCGCGCCGCCGCTGCGCGAGCGAGCCGAGCGGATCGCCGCGTCGGTGTCCGGCAAACCGCTGCTCATCGAGGTGCCCGACGCCGAGGCCGGCAAGACCGTCGAGGTCGCCGCGCGGTGCTGGGACCAGCTCGGCGCGGCCAACTTCACCCGTACCGACGTGGTCGTCGGCGTCGGCGGGGGCGCGGTCACCGACCTGGCCGGCTTCGTCGCCGCGAGCTGGCTGCGCGGCGTGCGGTGGGTCCCGGTCTCCACCTCGCTGCTCGGCATGGTCGACGCCGCGGTGGGCGGCAAGACCGGGGTGAACATCGCCGCGGGGAAAAACCTGGTCGGCGCGTTCCACCCGCCGGCCGGCGTGCTCTGCGATCTCGCGGCGCTCGACACGCTGCCGGCCGACGACCTGCTGGCCGGCCTGGCCGAGGTGGTCAAGTGCGGCTTCATCGCCGACCCGCGGATCCTGGAGCTGATCGAGGCGGAGCCGAAAGCGGCCCTCGACCCGCACGGCGTGGTGCTGCCCGAGCTGATCGAGCGGGCCATCCGGGTGAAGACCGAGGTGGTCAGCGTCGACCTCAAGGAGTCGGGGCTGCGCGAGATCCTCAACTACGGGCACACGCTCGGGCACGCGATCGAGAAACGCGAGCAGTACCGGTGGAAGCACGGCCACGCGATCTCGGTGGGCCTGGTCTTCGCGGCCGAGCTGGCCCGGCTCGCCGGCCGGCTCGACGACGCGACCGCCGGCCGGCACCGGGCGGTCCTGGAGCTGGTGGGGCTGCCGACGGCGTACGAGCGGGAGGCCTGGACCGATCTCCTCGCCGCGATGCGCGTCGACAAGAAGGCGCGGGCCGCCACCCTGCGATTCGTCGTTCTCGATGCCCTGGCGAAGCCGGGCATCCTCACCGGGCCGGACGAGACATTGCTGGAGCGGGCGTACGCGGAGGTGGCGCGATGATCTACGTGCTGAACGGGCCGAATCTGGGTCGCCTCGGCATCCGCGAGCCCGCTGTCTACGGCCACACGACCTACGCCGACCTGGTCAAACTCTGCCAGGAGACGGCACACGCGCTGGGTGTCGAGGTCGAGGTGCGGCAGACCGACGCCGAGCATGAGATGATCGCCTGGCTGCACCGGGCCGCCGACGAGGGCGCCGACGTGGTGCTCAACCCGGCCGCCTGGACGCATTACAACATCGCCGTGCGTGACGCCTGCTCGATGCTGAGCGGCAAGCTCGTCGAGGTGCACATCTCGAACGTCCACCGGCGCGAGGAATTCCGCCACCATTCGGTCATCTCGCCCGTCGCCACCGGGGTGATCGCCGGCCTGGGCGTCGACGGCTACCGGCTGGCGCTGGAGCACCTGGCCCGATTCGCCGGTAACGCGTCCCCGCCGGTAAACTCGGTCGGTCAACGATAGAAGTCAAGATCAAGGCAGACAGGGTCCTAGGAGAACATGGCTACCACGAACGACCTGAAGAACGGCCTGGTGCTCAACCTCGACGGAGACCTCTGGGCCGTCGTGGAGTTCCAGCACGTCAAGCCGGGTAAGGGCGGGGCGTTCGTGCGCACGACCCTGAAAAACGTGCTCTCCGGCAAGGTCGTCGACAAGACCTTCAACGCCGGTACCAAGGTCGACACCGCGACGGTCGACAAGCGCACGATGCAATACCTCTACCTCGACGGCGAGGACTTCGTCTTCATGGATCTGGACACCTTCGACCAGATCACCGTCCCGGCCGGCACGGTCGGCGAGAATGCGAATTACCTGCTCCCCGAGGCCGAGGCCACGGTCGCCACGCACGAGGGCGTCCCGCTGTATATCGAGCTGCCGACCAGCGTCTTCCTCGAGGTGACCTACACCGAGCCAGGCCTGCAGGGCGACCGCTCCACCGGCGGCACCAAGCCGGCCACGGTCGAGACCGGCGCCACGGTCAACGTCCCGCTGTTCATCACCACCGGCGAGAAGATCAAGGTCGACACTCGCGACGGCCGTTACCTCGGTCGTTCCTGATCTCGTCGCACCGCCCGGCCACCACCCCAAAATTGGATTGAAAACGATGCCCGAGGGCCCCAAGACGCAGATGCCCGCCCGCCGCAAGGCGCGCAAGCGGGCGCTCGAGGTCCTCTACGAGGCCGACCTGCGGGATCTGCCGCCCAGCGAGGTGCTGGTCAACTACGTGGAGCGGATCGGCAAGCCGCGCCCCGATCACCTCGACTACGCGGTCGGCCTGGTCGAGGGCGTCGCCAAGCATCTCGACCGGATCGACGAGCTGATCGCGAGCTACGCGGAGGGGTGGACGATCGACCGGATGCCGGTGGTCGACCGTAACCTCGCCCGGATCGCGATCTATGAGCTGCTCTACGTTCCCGAGATCGACGACCCGGTGGCCATCACCGAGGCCGTCGAGCTGGCAAAGCAGATGTCGACCGACGACAGTCCGCGGTTTCTCAACGGCATTCTCGACCGGATAGCCGAGTTCGCCACGCGATAGCTCCGATAAATGGCCCGGAAGCCCTTTCCGGGCCATTTTCGCGACTAATCCGGCGCGCCCCCGGACGGCTCCGGTCGGCACCGTCATGCCTGGCATCGGAGTTCGGAACGGGGCGCGCTGCGCGTTGGCGCGGTCACTGACTGTGCGAAAACGGGCGTCCCGGACGGCCGGATGGTGAGACGCGCACGATGGGTGACGGCTTCGTCCGGCCGGAGATCGCCGCTCGCGCTACCGGGTCCGGGCACCGAAAAGGCCGTTTCGGGTACCGAAAAGGCCCGTGGAGATCCACGGGCCTCTTCCGCAGGCGATGGCCTTGGGGTCGCGGCCGATGGGGGATGTCAGCTGGCGAAGAAGGCGCGGGGATCGGCCACCAGGACACCCTGCTCGGTCAGGCGCTCGATGAGGCCGGACGGCGAGATGTCGTAGACGATGGCCAGCGCGCGCAGGTCGTCGGCTCGGATGGACAGGACGCGGCCGTTGTAGTCGCCGCGCTGCTGCTGGATGGCTCGCGCATACCGTGCGACGTAGGCGAGGTCCTCGCCGGTGGAGTCGTACAGCTTTTCCAGGTCGAGCACGATCTTGTTGGTGGCCTCGAGACGGACACCGCTGCCGTCGGGCAGCAGCTCCGAGACGGGCACGCGGTAGAAGTCGGCCAGCTCGGCGAGGCGCGACACGGTGACCGCGCGGTCGCCGCGCTCGTACGAGCCCACCACGACCGCCTTCCAGCGGCCATTCGACTTCTCTTCCACACCCTGCAGGGACAGGCCCTGCTGCTGGCGGATGGAGCGCAGGCGGGCGCCCAACGACTTGGCGTACTCAGACGGCATTCGGAACACTCCCAGTACTGTGCTGGCCCGGAGGGTTCTTCCTCCGCGATCGCTACGCAGCGTGACGGTACGGAGTTTGCGACCCCTGGTCAAGTGTTGGTTACCGATGAGTCGCGAGGCCCGCGGGGGACTTGCCGGCATTTTGCCTGATATTTCAGGGTCCGTCGGGTTCCCGGGTCGGGCACGTCACCATGGTCAACGCAGCGTCCACTGGTAACGTAGCGTCAGCCATCGGGCGATCACCAGCCGGGGGTCCGCCCAGACGTCCTTTAACGACCCGTCCCGTGAGGCGGGGAAGGAGGTCCGCCGTGGCGCAGCCGCGCGCAGACACAGGTGTCAAGATCATTTTGAGCGGGTCCGACCTTCATCGGGTCGTCGACCGGATCGCTCATCAGATCCTGGAAAAGACGTCCGGTGCGACCGGCACCGTCCTGCTCGGCATCCCCACCCGCGGCGTGCCGCTGGCCCGCCGGCTCGCCGCCCGGATCCACGCCTTCGAGGGCATCGACGTCCCGGTCGGCTCGCTCGACATCACGCTCTACCGCGACGACCTGCGCCTGCACGCCACCCGCGCGCTCGGCAAGACCGAGCTGCCGGGCGACGGCATCGACGGCCGGCGGGTCATTCTGGTCGACGACGTGCTCTTCTCCGGCCGTACCGTGCGGGCCGCGCTCGACGCGCTCAGCGACGAGGGCCGGCCCAGCTCGGTGCAGCTCGCGGTGCTGGTCGACCGCGGCCACCGGCAGCTGCCGATCCGCGCCGACTACGTCGGCAAGAACATCCCGACCGCGCTGTCCGAGAGCGTCCGCGTCTCGCTCACCGAGATCGACGGCCTGGACGAGGTCAAGCTGACCGGGAGCGAAAAGTGATCAAACATCTGCGATCGGCCGCCGACCTGGACGCGGCGACCGCCACCCTGATCCTGGACACCGCCGCCGAGATGGCCGCGCTGGCCGGCCGCGAGGTCAAGAAGCTGCCGACGCTGCGCGGCCGCACCGTGGTCAACCTGTTCTACGAGGACTCGACCCGCACCCGGATCTCGTTCGAGGCGGCCGCGAAGCGCCTCTCCGCCGACGTGATCAACTTTTCCGCTAAGGGGTCCAGCGTCTCCAAGGGCGAGAGCCTCAAGGACACCGCGCTGACCCTGCAGGCGATGGGCGCCGACGCGGTGGTGATCCGGCACTCGGCGTCCGGCGCGCCGCACCGGCTGGCCGCCTGGGTGGACGGTTCGGTGATCAACGCGGGCGACGGCACGCACGAGCACCCGACCCAGGCGCTGCTGGACGCGTACACGATGCGGTCCCGGCTGGGGCGGCTCGACGGGCTCCGGGTCGCGATCGTCGGGGACGTGCTGCACAGCCGGGTGGCCCGGTCGAACGTGCTGCTGCTCACCACGCTGGGCGCGTCGGTGACGCTGGTGGGCCCGCCGACGCTCATCCCGGTGGACATCGCGGCGGCCCTTTCGAGATCAACAAAAGTGTCGTACGACCTCGATAGCGTCCTGCCCGACATGGACGTCGTGATGATGCTGCGGGTGCAGACCGAGCGCATGCAGGATTCGTATTTCCCGTCTGCCAGGGAATACAGCCGCCGCTACGGTCTCGATCTCGCGCGCATGCGCAGGCTGCCCGAGCACGCGATCGTCATGCACCCGGGCCCGATGAACCGGGGCATGGAGATCACGCCCGAGGTGGCCGACTCGTCCCGCTCCACCATCGTCGAACAGGTCGCCAACGGGGTCAGCGCCCGGATGGCGGTTCTCTACCTGCTGCTTGGGGGCAAGGCATGACCGCTTATCTGCTTCGTGGCGTCTCGGTGCTGGGTGCCGCGCCGGCCGACCTGTTGATTCGCGACGGCTTGATCTCTTCCGGGGCGCCCTCCGGCGCCGAGATCATCGACGCGGCCGGTCTTGTCGCGCTGCCCGGGCTGGTCGACCTGCATACCCACCTGCGCGAGCCCGGCCGGGAGGATGCCGAGACCGTCGAGACCGGGTCCCGCTCCGCGGCGCTCGGCGGCTACACGGCGGTCTGCGCGATGGCCAACACGTCGCCGGTCGCCGACACCGCCGGCGTGGTCGAGCAGGTCTGGCGGCTGGGCCGCGAGGCCGGGCTGGTCGACGTGCAGCCGATCGGCGCGGTCACCGTCGGCCTGGCCGGCAAGCAGCTCGCCGAGCTGGGCGCGATGGCCACCTCCGCGGCCAACGTGCGGATCTTCTCGGACGACGGGCACTGCGTCGCCGACCCGCGCCTGATGCGCCGCGCGCTGGAGTATGTCAAGGCGTTCGACGGCGTCATCGCGCAGCACGCCGAGGAGCCGCGGCTCACCGAGGGCGCCCAGATGCACGAGGGCGAGGTGAGCACCCGGCTCGGCCTCACCGGCTGGCCCGCCGTGGCCGAGGAGGCGATCATCGCCCGCGACGTGCTGCTCGCCGAGCACGTCGGCAGCCGCCTGCATGTCTGCCACGTGTCCACCGCCGGGTCGGTCGAGGTGCTGCGGCAGGCCAAGGCCCGGGGCGTCCGGGTCACCGCCGAGGTCACCCCGCATCACCTGCTGCTCACCGACGAGCTGGCCGCGTCCTACGACCCGGTCTACAAGGTCAACCCCCCGTTGCGTACGGCGGCGGATGTCGCCGCCCTGCGCGAGGCCCTGATCGACGGCGTGATCGACATCGTGGCCACCGACCACGCGCCGCACGCCGTGGAAGACAAAGAGTGCGAGTGGGCGTATGCCCGGCCCGGCATGGTGGGCCTGGAGACGGCCCTGCCGGTGGTCCTCTCGGTGCTCGGCGAGCGGTGGGATCTGATCGCCGAGCGGATGTCGCGCACGCCGGCCCGCATCGCCGGCCTCACCGGCCACGGCACCGACCTGTCGGTCGGCGCTCCGGCCAACCTCACGCTGGTGGACCCGTCCGCCCGCCGGGTCGTCGACCCGGCCGAGCTGGCGAGCCGCAGCCGCAACACGCCGTACGCGGGCACCACCCTGCCGGGTCGCATCGTCGCGACCTTCCTCCGGGGCGAGCCGACGGTCCTGGATGGGAAGGCAGTGAAATAGATGAGCTCCAATTTTCCTGTTGCAGTGCGGCGCAGCCGCCCCGAGGGCTCAGCGATCCTCGTGCTGGAGGACGGGCGGACGTTCACCGGCTCGTCGTATGGCGCGGTCGGCGAGACGTTCGGTGAGGCCGTGTTCAACACGGCGATGACCGGCTATCAGGAGACCCTGACCGACCCGTCCTACCACCGGCAGGTCGTCGTGCAGACCGCGCCGCAGATCGGCAACACCGGCGTCAACGACGAGGATGACGAGTCGTCGCGCATCTGGGTGGCGGGCTATGTCGTACGCGATCCGGCTCGCCGGCCCTCCAACTGGCGCTCGACCGGGGACCTCGGTGATCGTCTCGCGGCCGAGGGGGTCGTCGGCATCAGCGGGGTCGACACCCGGGCGCTGACCCGGCACCTGCGGTCGCGGGGCGCGATGCGGGTCGGGGTGTCGAGTGTCGACCTGGATCCGCAGTCGCTGCTGTCCCGGGTCCTCGCGGCGCCGCAGATGGCCGGTGCGGATCTCTCCGCCGAGGTCACCACATCGGACAAATACGTTGTTTCCGCCGTCGGTGAGCATCGGTACACCGTCGCCGCGCTCGATCTCGGCATCAAGCGCAACGTCTCGCGCCGGCTTGCCGAGCGGGGCGTGACCACGCACATCTTCCCCGCCACCGCCACGATCGACGACTTGCTCGCGGTCAGCCCCGACGCGGTGTTCCTGTCGCCCGGCCCCGGCGACCCGGCCACCGCCGACGGTCCGGTGGCGCTGGCCCGCGAGGTGCTGCGGCGTCAGAAGCCGCTGTTCGGCATCTGCTTCGGCAGTCAGATCCTCGGCCGGGCGCTCGGCTTCGGCACCTACAAGCTGGGGTATGGGCATCGCGGCATCAACCAGCCGGTGCTCGACAAGACCACCGGCAAGGTCGAGGTGACCTCGCACAACCACGGCTTCGCGGTGGACGCCCCGCTCAACACCGTGATCGACACCGACTTCGGCGGGGTCGAGGTCTCGCACGTGTGCCTCAACGACAACGTGGTCGAAGGGCTGCGGGGGCTCGACGTCCCCGCGTTCACCGTCCAGTACCACCCCGAGGCCGCCGCCGGCCCGCACGACGCCGACTACCTGTTCGACAGGTTCGTGGAACTTGTGGAACGAGGAAATAAAGGCCGGCTCGGCGTTGAGCTCGTCGAGAAGAAGGGCTGATCCCATGCCGAAACGTGACGACCTCAAGCACGTGATGGTGATCGGCTCGGGCCCGATCGTCATCGGGCAGGCCTGCGAGTTCGACTACTCCGGCACCCAGGCGTGCCGGGTGCTGCGCGCCGAGGGCCTGCGGGTCTCGCTGGTCAACTCCAACCCCGCCACGATCATGACGGACCCCGAGTTCGCCGACGCCACCTACGTCGAGCCGATCACCCCGGAGTTCGTCGAGCTGGTCATCGCCAAGGAGCGACCGGACGCGATCCTGCCCACGCTGGGCGGGCAGACCGCGCTGAACACCGCGGTCGCCCTGCACGAGAGCGGCGTGCTGGACAAGTACGGCGTGGAGCTGATCGGGGCCAACATCGACGCGATCCGCCGCGGCGAGGACCGGCAGCTGTTCAAGGACATCGTGGCCAAGGCCGGCGGCGAGACGCCCCGCTCCCGGGTCTGCCACTCGATGGACGAGGTCACCGCGACCGTCGAGGAGCTCGGGCTGCCGGTGGTGATCCGGCCGTCGTTCACCATGGGCGGCCTCGGCTCGGGCATGGCGCACACCCAGGAGGATCTTGAGCGGATCGCGGGCGCCGGGCTGGCCGCCTCGCCGGTGCACGAGGTGCTCATCGAGGAGAGCGTGCTCGGTTGGAAGGAGTACGAGCTCGAGCTGATGCGCGACAAGCACGACAACGTCGTGGTGGTCTGCTCGATCGAAAACGTCGACCCGATGGGCGTGCACACCGGCGACTCGGTGACCGTGGCCCCCGCGATGACCCTGACCGACCGGGAGTATCAGCGCCTGCGCGACCTGGGGATCGCCGTGCTGCGCGAGGTCGGCGTGGACACCGGCGGCTGCAACATCCAGTTCGCGATCAACCCGGACAACGGGCGCCTCGTCGTGATCGAGATGAACCCGCGTGTCTCCCGCTCGTCCGCGCTGGCCTCCAAGGCCACCGGCTTCCCGATCGCCAAGATCGCCGCGAAGCTGGCCATCGGCTACACGCTCGACGAGATCCCCAACGACATCACGCTGAAGACCCCGGCCGCGTTCGAGCCGGCGCTCGACTACGTGGTGGTCAAGATCCCGCGGTTCGCGTTCGAGAAGTTCCCGGGTGCCGACCCGGAGCTCACCACCACGATGAAGTCGGTCGGCGAGGCGATGAGCCTGGGCCGCAACTTCGCCGAGGCGCTGAACAAGGCGATGCGGTCGATGGAGACGTCGGCGGCCGGGTTCTGGACGCGGCCCGATTCCTGGTCCTCGGCCGACGAGGCCTTGTCGGCGCTGCGCGTCCCGCATGACGGCCGGCTCTACACGGTGGAGGCCGCCCTGCGGCTGGGCGCGACGGTCGAACAGGTATACGAGGCCAGCGGCGGCATCGATCCGTGGTTCCTCGACGAGATCAAGGCGCTGGTGGATCTTCGTTCGGAAATTTCGGACGCCGCGGTGCTCGACGAGGAGCTTCTGCGCCGGGCCAAGCGCTCCGGGCTCTCCGACAAGCAGCTCGCCGCGCTGCGGCCCGAACTGGCCGGCGAGGACGGCGTGCGTACGCTGCGGCACCGCCTCGGCATCCGCCCGGTCTACAAGACCGTGGACACCTGCGCGGCCGAGTTCGAGGCGGACACCCCCTACCACTACTCGTCGTACGACGAGGAGACCGAGGTCGCGCCGTCGCCGCGGGCCAAGGTGCTGATCCTCGGTTCCGGGCCCAACCGGATCGGCCAGGGCATCGAGTTCGACTACTCCTGCGTGCACGCGGTCATGGCGTTGCGGGCCGTCGACTTCGAGACCGTCATGGTCAACTGCAACCCGGAGACGGTCTCCACCGACTACGACACCGCCGACCGGCTGTACTTCGAGCCGCTCACCTTCGAAGACGTCCTCGAGGTGTTCCACGCCGAGGACAGCAGCGGCAAGGCGGCCGGCGGGCCCGGCGTGGTCGGCGTGGTCGTCCAGCTGGGCGGGCAGACGCCGCTCGGCCTGGCGCAACGGCTCAAGGACGCCGGCGTGCCGATCGTCGGCACCTCGCCCGAGTCGATCGACCTGGCCGAGGATCGTGGCCTGTTCGGGGCGGTGCTCGGCAAGGCCGGGCTGCGCTCGCCCGACCACGGCACCGCCACGTCGTTCGAGGAGGCGAAGGCGATCGCCGACGAGATCGGCTACCCGGTGCTGGTGCGGCCCAGCTACGTGCTCGGCGGCCGGGGCATGGAGATCGTGTACGACGAGCCCACGCTCGCCGACTACATCTCCCGCGCCACCCAGATCTCGCCCGACCACCCGGTGCTGGTCGACCGGTTCCTGGACGACGCCATCGAGATCGACGTGGACGCGCTCTGCGACGCCACCGGCGAGGTCTACCTGGGCGGCGTGATGGAACACATCGAGGAGGCCGGCATCCACTCCGGCGACTCGTCGTGCTCGCTGCCGCCGGTCACGCTGGCCGGCTCACACCTGGCCGAGGTGCGCCGCTACACCGAGGCGATCGCCCGCGGCGTCGGGGTACGCGGTCTGCTGAACGTGCAGTACGCGCTGAAGGACGACACGCTGTACGTGCTGGAGGCCAACCCGCGCGCGTCCCGGACCGTGCCGTTCGTCTCCAAGGCGACGGCGGTGCCGCTCGCCAAGGCGGCCGCGCGGATCATGCTGGGCGCCACGATCGCGGAGCTGCGGGCCGAGGGGCTGCTGCGGGCCGACCGGGACGGCGGCGACACCCCCGAGCACGCGCCGATCGCGATCAAGGAAGCGGTGCTGCCGTTCAAGCGGTTCCGCACGCCGGCCGGCAAGGGCGTGGACAGCCTGCTCGGGCCGGAGATGAAATCGACCGGCGAGGTGATGGGCATCGACGCCGGCTTCGGCCAGGCGTTCGCCAAGTCCCAGGCGGCGGCGTACGGCTCGCTGCCCACCGGCGGCAAGATCTTCGTATCGGTCGCCAACCGCGACAAACGGTCGATGATCTTCCCGATCAAGCGGCTCGCCGACCTCGGCTTCACGATCGTCACCACGGCGGGCACCGGCGAGGTGCTGCGCCGGCACGGAATCGTCTGCGAGGTCGTTCCGAAGCACTTCGAGAGCCCCGGCCAGAACGCCGTGGCCCTGATCCTGGCCGGCGAGATCGCCATGATCATCAACACTCCCCAGGGCTCCGGGGCAAGCGCCCGCTCGGACGGCTACGAGATCCGCAGCGCGGCCGTCACCGCCGACATCCCCTGCATCACCACCACCCCGGGCGCGGCGGCGGCGGTGATGGGCATCGAGGCACTGATGCGCGGCGACATGACCGTGCGGCCGCTGCAGGAGCTGCACGCGGCCCTGCGAGCCGAAAAGTGATCCTTGCGCGCGGCGCCGCGCCCTCGCGCGGCGCCGCGCCCTCGCGCGGTGGCTCGGCCTTGCGGGGTGCCTCGCCCGCGCGCGGCACCTCCTTTCTGCTGGGTGTTTGGTTTCTGCGGGGCGTCGTGTTGTTCGGTGGGGTCGCGTCTTTGCGGGGCGCTTCGTTCTTGTTGGATGTCGTGCCGTTCAGCGGTGGTTTGCCCAGGCGGGGTGTCTCGTTCCGGCACGGCGTAGAGCTGGCCTGCGGCGTCTTGCTCCGCTGCGGGGCGCGTGGCTTTGCGGCGGTCGGGCGTCGGGTCGCTGCGGCTGCTGGTGTGGGCGGGGGCAGCTCTGCCGTTCGGGGGGCTGCTTCGAGGTGGGTGCGGTGCGTGGCTTGGGTTCCGGTCGGCCTGGCTGATCCGGGGCGGCTGGGCCGGGTGTGGATCGGGGCGGTGGCGTGACGGTGTTCGAGCGGGTTGTTCGGCCGGTTCTCTTCCGGGTGGGTGGCGGGGACGCCGAGAAGGCGCACGAGTTCGCTCTGCACCGGCTGGCCGGGCTGGGCGGCGGGGTGCGGGCCGTGTTGCGGCGCCGCTATGCGACCGATGCGCCGGTCGAGGTCTTCGGGGTGCGGTTTCCCAATGCCGTGGGGCTGGCCGCCGGGATGGACAAGAACGGCGTCGCGCTGCCCTCGTGGCCGGCACTGGGCTTCGGCTTTGTTGAGGTTGGCACGGTCACCGCGTTGGCGCAGCCGGGCAATGACCGGCCGCGGTTGTTCCGGCTCCGGGACAGCGCGGCGATCATCAACCGGATGGGCTTCAACAACGCCGGGGCGGCCGCTCTCGCGGATCGCCTGAAGGCGTTGGGCCCGATCGGGGTGCCGCTGGGCGTCTCGCTCGGCAAATCAAAGGTCACCCCGCTGGAAGCGGCGGTCGAGGACTACCTGACGTCCTACCGGCTGCTGCATCCGTATGCGGACTACATCGCGGTCAACGTCTCGTCGCCCAACACGCCGGGATTGCGCACCCTGCAGGACAAGACGGCCATCGCCGACCTGCTCGGCGCGCTGAACGGGGAAACGCCGGTACTCGTGAAGATCGCCCCCGATCTCACCGAGCCGGCCATCGCGGAACTGCTGGAGGTCTGCCTGAGCCACGGCGCGGCCGGCGTGATCGCCACGAACACCACGCTGGCCCGGGACGGCCTCGCGCCGGCCGACCAGCAGCGTGCCGGCGAGGCGGGCGGCCTGTCCGGTCGGCCGCTGACCGAAAAGGCCCGCAAGGTAGTGCATTTCGTGCACACCGAGACCGGTGGCCGGCTACCGATCATCGGAGTCGGCGGGGTGATGAGCGCCGATGACGCGAGCCGGCTCTTCGACGCCGGTGCGGCACTCGTCCAGCTCTACAGCGGCTTCGTCTACAAGGGACCGGCGCTGGTGCGGGCGGCGGCGCAGGCGGGCGCCCGCGCCCGAGGCCGGACCGAGGCGCCGGGGTCCCGGTGACCAGCGGGCGCAGACCGACCGACCCGGCCGCAGCCACCCCCGGCGCCGCAGCCGCCGATCCGCCCGCACCCCCGAGTCAGGCTGCGTTCGCGGCTGGGGGTGAGGTTGTGCCCGGGCCTGTGAGCCAGGCCGCGCTCGGGGCCGCGGATGGGACTGCTGGTGTGTCTCCGGGCTCGCGTGGGGGGATCCGTCTGTCCGGGGAGGCAGTGGGTGCGGGGCGGCCGTCGGGTGATGGGGTGGCTGTGGGTCGGAGTGTGGGGTCGGGTGGCGGGCGGTCGGGTGGGGAGCGTGGGCGGGTGCTGCTCGATCTTGACCGTGCGCATGTCTGGCATCCCTACGGGCCGATGCCGGGGCGTGGCGAGCCGTACCTGGTCGAGAGCGCCCGCGGTGTGCGCCTGAAGCTTGCGGATGGGCGGGAGCTGGTGGACGGGATGTCGTCGTGGTGGGCGGCCGTTCATGGCTATCGGCATCCGGTGCTGGACGCGGCGTTGGTGGGGCAGGCGGGGCGGATGAGTCACGTCATGTTCGGCGGGCTTACCCATGAGCCGGCCATCGAGCTGGCCACCGGCCTCGTCGAGGTCGCACCGGCGGGGCTTGAGCACGTCTTCCTCTGCGACTCCGGGTCGGTGGGGGTTGAGGTGGCGATCAAGATGGCTTTGCAGGCGCAGCGGGCCCTGGGGCGGCCGGGACGGCACCGGCTGGCGACGTGGCGGGGTGGCTACCACGGGGACACGTTCCACCCGATGAGCGTCTGCGATCCGGTCGGCGGGATGCACTCGCTGTGGACCGGGGTGCTGCCGACGCAGGTGTTCGCGGAGGCGCCGCCGGCCGAGTTCGATCCGGAGTATGCGGCGGCGCTGGTCGCGATGGTCGAGCGGCACGCGGACGAGATCGCCGCGGTGATCGTGGAGCCGATCGTGCAGGGGGCCGGGGGAATGCGGTTCCACCATCCCGAGTACCTGCGCGTGCTGCGGGCGGCCACCGCGGCGCACGGGATCTTTTTGATTTTTGACGAGATCGCCACGGGATTCGGGCGGACCGGGACTTTCTTCGCGGCGGAGCATGCCGGGGTCAGTCCGGACATCATGTGCGTGGGTAAGGCGCTGACCGGCGGCTACCTGAGCCTCGCGGCGACGCTGTGCACGCCCGCGGTGGCCGAGGCGATCTCGGCGGGGGAGGGCGGCGGGCTGGCGCACGGGCCGACGTTCATGGGCAACCCGCTCGCCTGCGCGGTCGCGAACGCCTCCCTGGGGCTGCTGCGCGGGGAAGACTGGGCGGGCCGGGTACGGATGATCGAAATCGGACTCCGCGGCGGCCTGGAGTCGCTCAGGGGCGCGCCCGGGGTCGCCGACGTGCGGGTGCTGGGCGCGATCGGCGTGGTCCAGCTCGATCACCCGGTGGACCTGCCCACGGCGACCGCTGCGGCGGTCGACGCGGGGGTCTGGCTACGGCCGTTCCGCGACCTGATCTACACGATGCCGCCGTACGTGGCGGACGCCGCCGACGTGGACCGCATTACCTCCGGAATCGCCGCCGCGGTGGCGGCTACCTGACACAAGGGGAAGACGCAGCGATGGAGACCTTTGGCAAACGGCTCTACGACGCCATGCAGAAGCGGGGGCCGCTGTGTGTCGGCATCGATCCGCACAGTGCCCTGCTGGCCCGCTGGGGGCTTCCGGACGACATCTCCGGCCTGGAACGCTTCGCCCGTACGGTGGTCGACGCACTGGCCGATCGGGTGGCCGTGGTGAAACCTCAGTCGGCTTTTTTTGAGAGATTTGGGTCACTTGGCGTCGGGATTCTTGAGTCAACTATCCGACAGTCCCGAGAGGCCGGCGCACTTGTCCTGCTCGACGTGAAGCGTGGCGATATCGGCTCGACGATGGAAGCGTACGCAAGCGCTTACTTGAATTCGGACAGCACTCTTTGTGCTGATGCCATTACTGTGAGTCCCTATCTCGGAGTGGGCTCGTTGCAGCCCGCATTCGACCTCGCGGCCGCGAACGGGGCCGGAGTTTTTGTACTCGCGCTCACGTCCAATCCCGAGGGACCGGCGATCCAGCACGCCGTGACGGCCGGCGGGCGCACCGTCGCGCAGCTCGTGATCGACGAGATTTCGCAGGTCAACAGGGGTGCGGAGCCGCTCGGGAGCCTCGGCCTGGTGGTCGGCGCGACGATCGGGCGTACCGGCCATGATCTGTCCGAAGTGAACGGTCCGCTGCTCGCGCCGGGCCTCGGAGCGCAGGGTGCGACCCCCGCGGACCTGCGTGCGATCTTCGGCGAAAGCCTGCGCAACGTGCTGCCGTCGTACTCACGGGAAGTTCTCTCGGCGGGGCCCGACGTGGCCGACTTGCGGGCCGCGGCGCAGCGCGCGACCGACGAGTGCCGAGCCGTGCTCGGGTGAAACGGCCTGCTTACCAGGCCAGTGGACAGCCGGTGCGGGGGTACCCCCACGTTGCCGAAACCGTCGTTGACCGCTAGTTTTCCCGGCGCCGGGAACCACATGCCCCTTTGGTTCCATGGCACACCACGTTTCACAGAAGCGCCGGTATTGAACTACCGCCGCGATAGGGACCTGAGGAGAACTGGTGCCGCTCCCGTCACTGAGCCCCGAGCAGCGCGCAGCCGCGCTGGAGAAGGCCGCGGAAGTTCGCAAGGCCCGGGCTGAGCTGAAGGAACAGCTCAAGTCCGGCAAGACCACCCTCGCCGCCGTGCTCGACCGCGCGGAGGAAGACGAGGTCGTCGGCAAGCTGAAGGTCTCGGCCGTGCTTCAGGCGCTGCCGGGCATCGGCAAAATCCGGGCGACCCAGATCATGGAGAAGCTCAAGATCGCTGACAGCCGCCGGCTGCGCGGTCTCGGCGACCAGCAGCGGAAGGCCCTCCTGGGGGAGTTCGCTGCGAACTGACTCATGGGCTCGTGTTGAATGAGCCTGTGAGCATGGATGACGACGCGCGCCCGGCAGCCCGCCTCACCGTCCTCTCCGGCCCGTCTGGGGTGGGGAAAGACAGTGTGATCGAGCTGATCCGGGCGCGCTCGCCTTGGATCAAGCTGTCCGTGTCGGTGACGACTCGGAAGAAGCGCGACTACGAGACCGACGGCGAGCACTACCACTTCGTGACCCGTTCGGAGTTCCAGCGGCTGATCGACGGCGGTCAGCTGCTCGAGTGGGCCGAGTTCGCCGGCAACCTCTACGGCACCCCCCGGGCGCAGGTCGAGGGCTGGCTGAGTCAGGGCCAGCCGGTCCTTCTCAAGATCGACCTGCAGGGCGCCCGACAGGTCCGGGCCTCGATGCCGGACGCGCAGCTGGTCTTCCTCGCCCCGCCGAGCGTCGAGGAGCTCAAGCGCCGCCTGGTCGGCCGGGGCACCGACGACGAGGAGACGATCCGCCGCCGGCTCGTGCACGCGGACGAGGAACTCGCCGCCGAGAAGGAATTCGACCGAACGGTGGTCAACGACTTCGTCGAGCGTGCGGCCGACGAGCTGGTAGGATTGCTCGGTTCGTCATTTCTGACGCCCGCGCAAGCTCCGGAACGCTAGGGCGCGCCAACATCCGCGCCAACACATCAAGGCCACCAACACCAAGGCCCAGCTAACAGTTTGGCCTAAGCAAACAGTTAGGGACTGTCAAACAGTGGGAACCATCGCGAACCCCGAAGGCATCACCAACCCGCCGATCGACGAGCTCCTCGACAAGACCTCGTCGAAGTATTCGCTGGTGATCTTCGCGGCCAAGCGCGCCCGCCAGGTCAACGCCTACTACAGCCAGCTCGGTGAGGGCCTCCTCGAGTATGTCGGCCCGCTCGTCGAGACCACCCCGCAGGAAAAGCCGCTGTCGATCGCCATGCGCGAGATCAACGCGGGCCTGCTCACCGCCGAGGCGACCGACCAGCCCTGAGCGGCCGCTCAGCCCTGATCCATCAGCCGACTGCCGTCAGACCCGCCGCGGTTTGACGGCAGCCGCACCCCGCCGGGCGCAGCGATACTTCGCCAGGCGGCCGCGACACCCCGCCGGGCAGTCACCCGCTCCGCCGGACGGCGGCCACACCCCGGCTTTGGTCGATGTGCCGTGTTGAAGCGGTTCGACAACGCTGGGGCGCAGGATGAGAGCCTGTCGAAGCGGTTCGAGACCGCGTTGCAGCGGTCGGCTCGTCGACACGATCCCCATGACTGCCGGCAATCTTGTTCGGCCGGCTTTGCCGAGCGTGCGGCCTCCACGGGCGCAATCTCGCTCCGGCGACATCTCATCCGCCTCAATTGAGACCGATCTGGTCTGTCCAGCCACGCTGAGGCCGGACCCGCGCCCGAGGTTGCGATCGCGTCGTCTGCGCAGGCTGGCTTCGCGACGCGCCACCCTAGTGCGACCCGGCAGCTCCGTACTGGATCTTCCGCGTGGGAATCCGCATCGGTGTCGCCGCAACGTCCCACACGTAGGCAGGCGGCCGTCAGGACGGGATGTGGTCTGTTCGGTGGGGCGGGTGGTTCGGGGTGCGGTGCGCGTACGAGACTTGATCCTGCTGATGGTCGATCGGATCGGTATGGAGGCTCGCGGTGACCGAAGTCGTGCTCGGTGTCTGTGGTGGCATCGCCGCCTACAAGGCTTGTGAGCTGCTGCGCCTGTTCACCGAGTCGGGGCATGGCGTGCGTGTCGTGCCGACCGCCTCGGCGTTGAGGTTTGTCGGCGCGCCGACCTGGGCGGCGCTTTCCGGGCGGCCGGTCGCCACCGAGGTGTGGGAC
>Ga0070668_100000251_pt1 | contig 35641 bp, 27 predicted proteins | sample KBSS43metaG_FD_64661 | JGI IMG/M metagenome (GOLD analysis project Ga0070668, IMG submission 64661) | Switchgrass rhizosphere microbial communities from Kellogg Biological Station, Michigan, USA - KBS S4-3 metaG | ecosystem: Host-associated > Plants > Roots > Rhizosphere > Soil ...
AACCCGTGTACGGCCTTCAACACCGACGCGACCTGCTGCCGGGGCGAATGGGCCGGGCGGGAGAAGTGTGTGCCGTCGCGCTGGCCGGTGGACTACACGCAGGTCTTCAAGAAGGCCGAGCCGTTCGCCTACTCGTACGCCTTCGACGACTCCGCCACGATGTCCTGCAAGGGCGGCTGCGATTACCGGGTGACCTTCGGCCTGACCCCGCCCAAGTCCACCTCATGAGAGGTCCCCGCGCAGTTGCGGGAAGACCCGGGACACCTTGCCGATCAGGTACTCCCCATACGTACCCGTGAAAGCTTGAAGATCTTGACCGTCCCACCGGGAGACGTCGCCGGTCGCCCGGTGGGGCAGCGGCGGGATCTCGGCGGTGAAGTCCGGGTCGAAGAAGAACGGGAAGGACAGCCGGTCGCGGCCGCTGAGGTTGCGGACCCGGTGCGGGGTCGACCGATACCAGCCGCCGGTCAGCCGGTCGAGCATGTCGCCGATGTTGCAGACGAACGCGTCCGGGATCGGCGGCGCGTCGATCCAGCCGCCGTCGGCGGAGCGCACCTGCAGGCCGCCGTTGCTGTCCTGGGCCAGCAGGGTGAGCAGGCCGTAGTCGGTGTGCTCGCCGACTCCCCAGTCGTCGCTGTCCGGCGGCGCGGGCGGATAGTGGAAGATCCGGAACAGCACCGTCGGATCGGCCGTGTACCCGTCGGCGAAATAGTCGGCGTCGAGATCCAGGCTGACCGCGATGCCGCGCAGCACCGCCTGCGCCGTCGCGGTGAGCGCCGCGAGATAGTCGAGCACCGCCGCCCGTAACTCCGGCACCTGGCGGGGAAACAGGTTGCGGCCGTGCAGCGGCAGGCCGGCGCGGACCCGGGGGTCGTCGGCGCCGAGCTCCACGCCGAAATACAGGCCCTCCTTGCGGTCGGGCCGGCCGGCGGTCAGCTCGGCACCCACCGGGAAGTATCCCCGCCAGGCCGCGCCGCCGTGCCGCATGGCGATTTCCATCTTGTCGGCCACCGGCAGGCGGAAGAAGCGCCGGCCGGCGGTGTCGAGCCGGCTCAGCAGCTCGGCCGGGACGCCATGACCGACGACGTAGAAGAAACCGCTGTCCCGGCAGGCGCGCTCGATGTCGCCGGCAACCTGGCGCACGGCCGGACCCGGCCGTCCGACCAGCGTGGACACATCGACAACCGGCAGCCCTGTGATGACGACACCTCGCTTCGCTCGTTTGCCCAGCCTAATCCGGCCGGGTTCAGGCGCGCGGCGCCAACACGAGCAGGCCGATGTCGTCGTGGGACGGCGTCACCGGCCGGAGTGCCGTGCGGAGGCGGTTCAGCAGGTGTCCTGCCGTCGGTGCCCGCCGGTCGGGTGCGCCGGTCAGAGCGGTGCGAACGGCGTCGACCAGGTGGGCGGTCGGGTCGGCGTAGTCGTCGGTCAGGCCGTCGGTGTAGGCGAACAGACAGGTGCAGTCGTCGAGGAGCAGGCTCCGGGTGTGGTATTCGACGTCGTCCCGGATGCCCAGCGGCGGGTCGGTGGTGGGCAACGAGTGCACGGTGGGGACGCCGGTGCCGGGATCGTGCACGATGACCAGCGGAGCTGGATGGCCGGCGTTGGCCAGGTCCAGCCGGCCGGTGCCGGGGTGGTAGAGGGCGGCGACCGCGGTCAGGTAGGTGTCGTCGCCGGTGGTCGCGGTCAGGTAGCGGTTGACGCGGGCGAGCAGGTCGGCGGGCTCGGGGTGGCCGAGGGCGTACGCCCGCAGGACGGCCCGCATCGGCCCGGCGACGGTCGGTCCGGGGAGCCGGTGGCCGGCGACGGAGCCGATGCTGAGCAGGATCCGCCCGTCGGGCAGCGGCATCGCGTCGTACCAGTCGGCGCCGGTGTCGACCCGGCCGGGCGCGGGCAGATAGGCCGTGGCCAGGTCGGCGGTGGACAGCGGCGGCGGGGTGCGAGGCACCATCGCGGCGTGCCAGCTGTCGCTGATCAGCCGGTGCGCCCGGTACAGCGCGGGGGAGAGGCGCTCCGGCTGGTCGTGGCCGCAGGTGACGAGCTCCTGCGCGGTTCCCCAGAGCCGCTGCGGGCCCGCGGACCGGCAGATCACGGCGAAGTCGTGCACGGTGCCGTCGGCGTCGCCGATGCGGAGCCGCGCGGTCCGCGGCTGCCCGCTGCGTCGCGCGGTGCGGATCGCGTGCGCCAGCGCCCGGCGGTCGGCGCGGTGGACGCGTTGCCAGATCTCGCGGTGGGTCAGCCGGGCCGGCAGGCCGAGCCGGTCGACCAGGGTGGTGCTGAGCAGCACGGTGCCGGAGTGCGGGGCCAGGCGCCAGATGCCGGCCACGGCCTCCGGGGGTGTTTGCTGGCGGGCGTCGCCGAGCAGGTCGCGCAGGTGGGTGACTTCGTGGCGCAGGCGGTCCTCGCGGGACCGGCTGCTCTGCAGCGCGAGGGTGGTCTGCAGCAGCTTGGCCTTGAGCGCGGTCCGGTGCTGCTCGGTGAAGTCCGGGCCGGTGCCGGCCGGTTCCGCGGGCCGGCCGCCGGCGGTGCTGAGGACGGCGTCGACGATGGCCAGCACCGCGGCGGGTTTCGCGGGCTTGCGGATGATGTGGCGGACCCCGCAGGCACGGGCGAGCGGCTGGATCTCGCGTTTGTCGTAATGCGCGGTGTTGAAGACGATCGGGACGCTCGCCGTCGCCGGTTGGCTGCGCAGCACGCGGGCGAGTTCGCACCCGTCGAGCCCGGGCATCAGCACGTCGGTGACGATCGCGTCCGGACGGTTCTGGTTGGCGATGCGCAGGGCGGTGTCGCCGTCCGCTGCCTCCTGCACGTGGTGGCCGCGGTGAGCGATCAGGGCGCGCAGGTATTCCCGGCTGGCTGCGTCGTCGTCGACAACGAGCACGCTGGCCATCTGGAGCCTCCCGGTCATGCCTGCCGCTTGAGCGCCTCGGGTCGGCAGCCAGAATGGCAGCCGACCGGCGTGGATGGCTCGGACCAGCCCGCGGTTCCCTCGAAGGGGGACCAAAGCTGGCCGCACGGCGGTGCCGTGTGTTTCGCTGTCGGCTGTCCGCGCCGGTGCATGGCCGGCCGGACGCTGCGGCGCCGGACGCGAGGCTCGGGAGACGCACATGACGGGTTCCCCCGGTGCGGCGGCGTCCGATGTCGATCCTCGGGTGCTGCGCCGCTATGCCGGCTATGTCGACGCCGCCGCGGTGGTGCTCGTCTGCCTCGGGTCCGGTGTGCTGGCCGGCTGGGCCTGGCGGGTGGATCGGCTGACCACCGTGCTGCCCGGGACCGCGTCGATGCGGCCCAATACGGCGGTGTGCCTGGTGGCGTCGGGGCTCGCGTTGTGGTTGGGCCGGGCCGGGACGCCGCCTCGGTGGCGCCGGCTCGGCGGGTGCGCCGCGGCCTCGGTCGTCCTGATCACAACGGGCACGCTGGCCGAGTATGCGGCCGGCGTCAGCCCGGGCCTGGACACGATCCTGTTCGGCGCGGACCCGGGCCTGGCGATCCAGCGCTACCCCGGCCGGATGGCCCCGCACACCGCGCTCGGCCTGCTGTTCCTCGGCGCCGCGCAGCTGGTGTTGCCGGGCCCGCCCGCGGTGTCCGGGGCGCGGGTGGTGACCGGGCAGGTCCTGTCGCTGGCCGCGGGGGCGGTGGGCGTGCTGGGCCTGTACGGGCACGCCTACGCGGTCCCCGAGTTCCAGAACCCGCTCGGCCTGACCGCGATGGCGGTGCACACCGCCCTGGCGATCACCGTCGGGGCGATCGGGAGCTTCGTCGCCCGCCCGGCCGTCGGGCTCGCCCGCATCCTCACGACGCGCGCGCGAACGGCGATGATGACCCGGCGCATCCTGCTGGCCGCGCTGTTCGTCCCGCCGGGGCTGGGCTGGTTACGGGTCCTCGGCGAGAACCGCGATCTCTACGGGACGGAACTGGGCGTCGCGTTGCTGGTGGCGGTGAACGTGACCATCTTCGTCGTGCTGCTCTTCGCCACCGGCGCCGCCGCGGTGCGGCTGGAGGCCCGGCACCGGCGGGCCGAGGCGGAACTGGCCTGGCACAGTGCGGCGGCCGCGATGGCCGAGGCCGCCCCCGACGCCATGGTCGGCGTCGACAACGACGGCACGGTCGTACTGGTCAACGCCGAGGCGGAGCGGCTGTTCGGCTATCCGCGCGCCGAGATGCTCGGCCGGCCCGTCGAGGTGTTCGTCCCGCCCGGCGTGCACCCGGCGGATCCGCACCGGGCAACCGGCGGCGTGCTGTGCGTACGCCGCAAGGACGGCGCCGAGATCCCCACCCAGATCAGCGTGTCGGCCCTGCACACCGGCGGCCGGCGGCTGGTGGTGGCCGCCGTGCACGACGTCTCCGACCGGATCCGCTACGAGACCCAGCTGCGCGAGAAGAACGCCCAGCTGCAGCAGGCCAACCAGGCCAAGGACGCGTTCCTCGCGGCCATGAGCCACGAACTGCGTACCCCGCTCAACTCGATCATCGGCTTCACCGGCACCCTGCTCATGGGCCTGCCCGGCCCGGTCAACGACGAGCAGGCCCACCAGTTGCGCCTGGTCGAGACCGCCGGGCAGCATCTGCTCTGCCTCATCGACGACATCCTGCAACTCGCCAAGATCGAGGCCGGTCAGCTGGACCTGCACCCCGAACCGACCGACTGCGGCGCCACGGTTCAGGAGGTCACCGAATACATGCGGCCGCTCGCCGACCACAAGGGCCTCCCGCTGATCACCGACCTGCCCGAACAAACCTGCACCGCCACCGTCGACCGGCGCGCCCTCAGCCAGATCCTCATCAACCTCATCGGCAACGCGATCAAATTCACCGACGCCGGCCACGTCCACGTCGGCCTCACCCGCGACCAGCCGCGAACACCCTGGACGGTGACGATCAGCGACACCGGACCGGGCATCGACCCGGCCGAGCACACCCGGATCTTCGAGGCCTTCCACCGCGCCGCGACCGCCCGCCACCACGACGGCACCGGCCTCGGCCTGTTCATCTGTCACACCCTCGCCGAACGCATGGCCTGCCCGATCCGGCTGACCAGCAGCCCCGGCGAGGGCACCACGGTCACCCTGGTCCTGCCCGAGTGAACCCCGGGCGGTCCGGCGAAACCGTGCTCAGTAGGCGAACGGCCAGCCGGCCGGGTCGTAGCCGAGCAGGTTGATGCCGAGCAAGGACGCGCCGTCGTCGGCGTAGTAGTGGTAGACGAGCACCTCGGCGTCGGTGTCGGCGAGGACGGCCTGGTGGCCGGGGCCGTGGACGCTGCCGTGCCCGGCCAGCACCTGGGTACCGCCGCCGGACGTCAGCGCGGTGCCGGTGCGGTCGACGAACGGCCCGTTCGGGCTCGTCGACCGGCCCACCATGATCCGGTACGTGCTGTCGGCGCCCCGGCAGCAGAGGTCGAACGAGACCCACAGGTAGTAGTAGGACCCGTGCCTGGCCATGAACGGCGCCTCGATCGCCCCGCCGCCTCGGCCGGCCAGGAGCAGATTCGCGGAGCCGGACCGCAGGCCGGTGGCCGGGTTGAGCGCGATCTGCCGGATGCCGGACCAGAACGAGCCGAAGTTCAGCCACCACCGGCCGGCCCGGTCCACGATCAGGTTGGGGTCGATCGTGTTGAAGTCGTCCGCGGTCCGCGACTCGATGACCAGGCCCCGATGCGTCCAGGTGCCGGAGCCGCCGGTGGTGCTGGTGGCCAGGAAGATCGCCGAATGGTTGGAACCGAACGTCGACGCCGAGTAGTAGAGGTAGTACTGGCCGTTGTGGTAGGAGATGTCGGGCGCCCAGAGGCTGCGACTGCCTCCGGTGTACGCCGTGGTCCAGGGTGCCCCGTTCGGGAACGCCGCGCCGGCCGCCCGGAACGCCGTACGGTCCGTCGAGGTGGTCAGCGGGATGCCGGTGCCGGTCTGCGCCACGAGGTAACCGCCCGCGGGCGTCTTGACCATGGCCGGATCGTGCGTGCCGATGGCACCCGTCACCCGGCCGGGGGCGGGATAGGAGCCGGGCGGCGTGGTCGGTGTGGCCGCCACGGTCACCACGCCGCCGACCGCCGGGGACGGTTGCTGGGCGGCCTGGGCGCCGAGGGCCACGAGGGACGCCGCGACCGCGACGCCGGCGAGCGTCGCGTGCCGAAGGATCCGGTGAGCAGCCATGAGCATCCCCTCCATAGCCCGGCCGAGGCGCCCGGACCGGCGGGCAGGCCCGGTCCGGCACCGCGTCATGCGGCATCTATACCGCCCGGGGAGGACCGCTGTCAATTGATCGACATCGATGCACCCGGCCGATCGGGGTCCGTCCTGCCGGACCGGCATCGGCCGATCGGCGGGTGTCCGGGCCGCAACGATGGTCTTCCGGCAGAGGCGGCGACGGCGGCCGAGAGGCGATTCTGGACAGGCACCAGTCACCGATAGGGGGAGCCACCGATGTCGAGATCAGCGCACACGCTGCTGCCGCCGCACTCCGGGCCGGACCTGCGGTCACCCGCCGAGCGTGCCCTGCTCATGGCGGTCTGGAGCGGGGTCGTCGTGTTCTGCCTCGCCTTCTGGGCCGTGGTGACCATGATCTTCATGGCGTGACGCCCGCGCGGCGCCCGGTCAGCACTCGATGACGTTGACCGCCAGCCCGCCCCGGGACGTCTCCTTGTACTTGTCGCTCATGTCCGCGCCGGTGTCCCGCATCGTCTTGATCACGTTGTCGAGCGGCACGTGGTGCACCCCGTCGCCGCGCAACGCCATCCGCGCCGCGGTGATCGCCTTGACCGAGGCGATCGCGTTGCGTTCGATGCACGGGATCTGCACCAGGCCGCCGATCGGATCGCAGGTCAGCCCCAGGTTGTGCTCCATCGCGATCTCGGCGGCGTTCTCCACCTGCTCCGGCGTACCGCCGAGGACCGCGGCCAGCCCGGCGGCCGCCATCGAGCACGCCGACCCCACCTCGCCCTGGCAGCCCACCTCGGCGCCGGAGATGGACGCGTTCTCCTTGAACAGCGCGCCGACCGCTCCGGCGGTCAGCAGGAACCGGACGATTCCGTCGTCGTCCGCACCGGCCACGAAACGGGTGTAGTAGCTGAGCACCGCCGGCACGATCCCGGCGGCACCGTTCGTCGGCGCGGTCACCACCCGGCCGCCCGCGGCATTCTCCTCGTTGACCGCCAACGCGAACAGGGTCACCCATTCGAGCTCCGGCGCCGGGTCGGCGGCGGCGAGCTGCCGGTGCAGGCCGGCCGCCCGGCGCCGCACCTTGAGCCCGCCGGGCAGCACGCCGTCGCGGGTCGAGCCGCGCTCGATGCAGTCGTGCATGACCCGCCAGATGGCCAGCAGCCCGTCCCTGATCTCGGTTTCGGTGCGCCACGCCTGCTCGTTGGCCAGCATCACGTCGGCGATCGACAGGCCACTCTCCGTGGTCCGCGCCAGCAACTCCACCGCGGTGTGGAACGGGTATTTCACCGCGGCGGGCGGCGGCGTGGGCTCGGGCCGGGGCTCGGCGACCACGAACCCGCCGCCGATCGAGTAGTACGTGCCCTCGGCCAGCACCGAACCGGCCGGGTCGCAGGCGGTGAACCGCAGGCCGTTCGGGTGGTACGGCAGCCGCACCCGCCAGTTCAGCACCAGATGCTCGTCCTCGGCGAAGCGGATGTCGTGGACGCCGTTCAACGCCAGCCGCCCGGCCTGCCGGATGCCGGCCACGACACCGTCCACCACGTCCGGGTCGATCAGCTCCGGCGCGTGGCCGGTCAGGCCGAGCAGGACGGCGGCCGGCGTGCCGTGCCCCGGGCCGGTGGCGGCCAGCGAGCCGAACAGCTCGGCGCGCACGGTGTCGGTGCGGCCGAGCAGCCCGTCCGCGGCCAGGCCGGCGACGAACGTGCGGGCCGCCCGCATCGGCCCGACCGTGTGCGAGCTGGACGGTCCGATGCCGACCGAGAACAGGTCGAAGACGCTGATTCTCATCAGTGTTCAACGGCGGCGTCGAGCAGCCACTCCGCCAGGTGCCGGGCGAACGAGGCGCGCACCAGCAGCTCGAACTCGCCGCCCGGCCGGGGCACGAGGATCACCGGTGCGTGGGCGAGCGTGGTCTGCGCGCACCGGCCCGGCGGGAACTGGCTCGGGTGCAGGTCGAGCGAGCAGCCGTGGGCGAGCAGGTCGCGCGCCGAGGCGCCGGCCACCCGGATTGTCGTGCGCTGCGCGGAGACGTCGACGACCGAGGCGGGCTCGGTGCCGACCGCGGCACGCAGCCGCGACTCGTCGCAGTCGCCGACCACGAGCCACTCGTCCGGTCCCAGCCACAGCACGCTGAGTTCGCCGGCGTCGGCCACCGTGTTGGGTTCGGCGGGCAGCGGCGTCCCCAGCTCCAGGCCGATCGCGTCGGCGGCCGGCCCTTTCCCGGGCACCCGCAGATTGAGCTGGCGGCGGAACGGGATCTCGGCCAGCAGCAGGCCGTCCGTGGCCAGGCCGGACCAGCCGGCCAGCGGTGACATCCTAGCCATCGCGGCGTGCCCCCTCCGGGTCGTAGAGAACCGAGTCGGTGATCGTCACGGGCACCAACTCGTCCCCGAGCGGCGCGTACACCTGCCGGCCGATCAGCTCCCGGCCGTTGCGGATCAGGGCGAGCGCGAACGGGCGGCCCAGCGCCGCACTGTGGTAGGCGGAGGTCACGTGGCCGAGGGCGACCACCGGGGGTGCCGGCAGAGCCGCGGTGGCGATCAGGTGCGCCCCCTCGGGCAGCAGGGTCCGGCCGTCGTCGGGGAGCAGCCCGACCAGCTGTTTGCGGTCGGTGCGGCTGGTGTCGGCGCGGCTGAAGGAGCGCTTGCCCACGAAGTCGGCCTTTTTCTTCGAGACCGCCCAGCCCAGGCCGAGATCGTGCGGGGTGACCGTGCCGTCGGTGTCCTGCCCGATGATCGGATATCCCTTCTCGGCGCGGAGCACGTGCATGGTCTCGGTGCCGTACGGCGTGATGCCGAACGGAGCGCCCGCCGCGACCACCGCCGCCCACAGGTCCAGCGCGTCCCACCAGCTCACGTTGAGCTCGTAGGCCAGCTCGCCGGAGAAACTGATCCGGCAGACCCGCCCGGCGATACCGGCGAGGTCGGTGTCCCGCCAGGTCATGAACGGGAAGCCCGCCTTGCTGACGTCCAGGCCCGGGGCGATGGCGGCGAGCACGTCCCGCGACCGCGGTCCGACCAGCGCGATCGTGGCCCACTGCTCGGTGACCGAGGTGCAGTGGACGGCCAGCTCCGGCCACTCGGTCTGCAGCCACTCCTCCATCCAGTCGAGGATCAGCGCGGCGTTGCCGGTCGTCGTGGTCACCAGGAACCGGTCCTCGGCGAGGCGGATCACGGTGCCGTCGTCGAGGACCATGCCGTCCAGCTTGCACATCACGCCGTACCGGATCGCGCCGACCTTGAGCGTGCTCATCATGTTGGTGTAGAGCCGGTCCAGGAACTCGGCCGCGTCCGGGCCCTGCACGTCGATCTTGCCGAGCGTGGAGGCGTCCATCATGGCCACGCCCTCGCGGGCGGCCCGGCATTCGCGGAGCACCGCGGTGGCCATGTCCTCGCCGTCGCGCGGGTAATACCACGGCCGCTTCCACTGGCCGACGTTCTCGAACCGGGCCCCGTTCGCCTCGTGCCACGGGTGCAGGGCGGTCACCCGCACCGGGTCGAAGCGCAGGCCCCGGTCGCGGCCGGCGAGGGCGGCGAAACTGACCGGCGCGTACGGCGGGCGGAACGTCGTGGTGCCGAGCCCACCGACCTCCACGCCGAGCAGTTCCGCGACGACGCCGCTGGTCAGCGTGCCGGAGGTCTTGCCCTGGTCGTGCGCGGTGCCCGCGGTGGTGTACCGCTTGACATGCTCGACCGAGCGCATGCCGGTGCCGGTGGCCCGCTCGATGTCGGCCACCGTCACGTCGCGCTGCAGGTCGACGAAGTGCCGGGTGTAGTCGCCGGCCTCGGGCGCCGGCAGCGTCCAGGCCGCGAGGCCCGGCCGCGCCGGGGAATCGTCCGGCGGCACCGGCCCGGCGGCCGGGAGTCCGGCCGCGCGGCGCCCGGCCGCCGTCCCCGCGGCGAGGCAGCCGGCGAGCGTGTACGTGCCGGTCAGCGAGCCGGCGACCTGCACCGCCTGCCGGCACTCGCCGTCCGGGCGGAAGGCGCCGAGCCCGGCGTCGTAGGCGAGGCGCCCGCCGGCCTGGCTGTAGAGGGCGCCCACCGGGTTCCAGCCGCCGGACACGAGCAGCAGGTCGGCGTCCAGGTGCTGGGCCGGGCCGGCGAAGAAGCCCTCGTCCAGGCGGCGCAGGGCTACCCCGGCGACCCGGTCCGTCCCGGTCACCCCGGCCACCGCCCAGCCGGGTAGCACCTCGATCCCGCGCTCGGCGCAGCGCCGCGTCCAACCGGGACTGCGGGAAGGGCGCAGGTCGGCGATCGCGGCGATCTCCACCCCGGCCGCGTCCAGCTCCAGCGCCGCGGCGTACGCGCTGTCGTTGGTGGTCAGCACCACCGCGCGGCGGCCGGGCCGGACCCCGTACCGGTTGGCGTAGGCGCGGGCCGAGCCGGCGAGCATGATGCCGGGCCGGTCGTTGTCGGCGAAGGCCAGCGAGCGCTCGTGCGCGCCGGTGGCGAGCACCACGTGCCGGGCGCGGATCCGCCAGATCCGCTCGCGGGACCGGTGCGCGGGCGCTGCCGTGCCGAGGTGGTTGGTGCGCCGCTCGACGGCGACGACGTGGTTGTCGTCGTAGTAGCCGAACGCGGTCGTGCGGGTCAGCAGCCGCACCTCCGGGTCGGCCCGCAACTCGGCGGCGACGGACGCCACCCAGTCCAGCGCCGGGGTGCCGTCGATCGTCTCGTCGGTGCCGAGCAGGCTGCCGCCGACCCGGGGCTGGTCGTCGACCACGATGGTGCGGGCCCCGGCGGAGGCGGCGGCCGCCGCGGCGGCGAGGCCGGCCGGGCCGGCGCCGACCACGAGGACGTCGCAGTGCGCGTGCGTGGCGTCGTAGCGGGCCGGGTCGGGCTCGGTGGCGAGGCGGCCGTGGCCGCGCAGGCCCCGGGCGGCGAGCCCGTCGTAGAGCTCGACGGTGGTGGCCGGCAGCATCGGTTCCGGGAACGGCTCCTCGATCTGCACGAGGGCGTTGGGTTCTTCCACGCCGGCCGAGAAGATCCCGCGGGGCCGGCCGAGCCGCAGGCTGGACCCGGTCCGGTGGACGCCGTTGGCGAGCAGTGCCGAGGCGAGCGTGTCGCCCTCGTACCCCGCGTAGTCCCGCCCGTCGAACCGGAAACGCAGCGTCCGCTCCCGGTCGACAAGCCCGCCCTCGGCGGTCCGGAACTCCTGCCCGGTCACCGGGACACCGGCCGGTGCACGGAGCGGATCTCGTTGGTCACGGTGTCGCGGACCATGGTGAACCAGCGGCGGCAGCCGGCGCTGTGGCACCAGCGCTCGTCGAAGGGGCCCTTCGGGTTGTCGCGGAAGAACAGGTACCGGGCCCACGCGGCGTCGGAGAGGGCCGCGGGGTCGGCGGGGTAGGCCACGCCGGCCTGCCCGCCGTAGTGGAACTCGGACTCGTCGCGGGGACCGCACCAGGGACAGGGGATGAGCATCATCGTGGTGATTTCCTCGGGTTAGTGGGCGACCGCGGCGGCGCCGTGTTCGTCGACGAGGGCGCCGGTGACGAACCGGTCCAGGCTGAACGGGGCGTTCAGCGGGTGCGGCTCGCCGTGCGCGACGGTGTGCGCGTAGCACCAGCCGACGCCCGGGGTGGCCTTGAAGCCGCCGGTGCCCCATCCGCAGTTGAGGAACAGTCCGTCCACCGGGGACAGGCCGACGATCGGGGACGCGTCGGGGGTGACGTCCACGATGCCGGCCCAGGTCCGCAGGATGTGGGCCCGGGCGAAGACCGGGAACAGCTCCAGCGCCGCGGACATCTGCCGCTCGATGATGTGGAACGCGCCGCGCTGCCCGTACCCGTTGTAGCTGTCGATGCCGGCGCCCATCACCAGCTCGCCCTTGTGCGCCTGGCTGACATAGACGTGCACGGCGTTCGACATGACCACGGTCGGGTGCACCGGTTCGAGCAGCTCGGAGACCAGCGCCTGCAGCGGGTGGCTCTGCAGCGGCAGGTCGATGCCGGCCAGGCCGGCCACCACCGAGGTGTGGCCCGCCGCGCTGAGCGCGACCCGGCCGGCCCCGATGGTGCCCCGGGTGGTCCGCACGCCGGTGACCCGGCCGCCGGTGATCTCCAGGCCGGTCACCTCGCAGTGCTGGATCAGGTCCACGCCGAGCGCGTCGGCCGCCCGGGCGAAGCCCCACGCGACGTAGTCGTGCTTGGCGATGCCGGCCCGCGGCTGGTACGTCGCGCCGAGCACCGGATAGCGCACGTCCGGCGAGATGTTGACGATCGGGCAGACCTCTTTGACCTGTTCCGGTTCCAGCCATTCGGCGTCGACGCCGTTGAGCCGGTTGGCGTGCACCCGGCGCACGCTGTCGCGCACGTCCTGCAGGCTGTGCGCCAGGTTGAGCACGCCCCGCTGGCTGAACAGGATCGGGTAGTCGAGCTCCTGTTCCAGACCCTCCCACAGCTTGAGCGCGTGCTCGTAGATGCCGGCGCTCTCGTCCCACAGGTAGTTGGACCGGATGATCGTGGTGTTGCGCGCCATGTTGCCGCCGGCCAGCCAGCCGCGTTCGAGCACCGCCACGTTGGTGATCCCGTGGTTCTTCGCCAGGTAGTAGGCGGTGGCCAGGCCGTGCCCGCCGCCGCCGACGATGACCACGTCGTAGTGGCGTCGGGGCTCGGGGTTGCGCCAGAGCCGGTCCGGGTGCTCGGGCAGGTCGCCGCCGGGGGCCGGCCGGCTCAGCTCTTCGGCAGCCATGCCTTGACCTTGTCCTGGTTGGCCTCGACCCACTTCTTCGCGGCGTCCGCGGGCTTCACCTTGTCCACGGCGATGGCCTTGGCCACCTCGTTCTGGTCGTCGTTCGTCCAGGTGAAGTTCTTGACCAGCTGGTACGCGGGACCGTTCGCGGCGGCGAACTTCGCGCTGACGATCTTGTCGAGCACGAGCTTCGGGTAGTCGCAGGCGACCTTCTGGGGTACCGCGTCGCAGCCGGTGGTGTACGGCGGGAGGTTCACCCGGGCGAGCTTGAGTTCGGCCAGGAACCACTGCGGCTCGTAGAAGTAGGCCATCACCGGCGTCTTCTTCGCCTCGGCCTGCCGGAACGCCGTGATCAGCGCGGTCTCGCTGCCGGCGTACACGACCTTGAAGTCGAGGTTGAGGTTTTTCACCAGGGCCGCGTCGTTGGTGACGAACGACGGGTCGCCGTCGAGCAGCTGGCCCTTGCCTCCGGACTCCGACGTCTTGAACATCGACGCGTACTTGTTGAGGTTTTTGTAGTCGGTGATGTCCGGATACTTCTCGGCCATCCAGGGTGGCACGTACCAGCCGATGAGGCCCTCGTTGCCGGTGGGTCCGGCCTCCACCGCGGTCTTCTGCTGCTCGATGTACTTCTTCTTGAGGTCGGGGTGGCCCCAGTTCTCCACCACCGCGTCCACCTCGCCGGTGCCGAAGCCCTGCCAGGCGATCTCCTCCTTGAGATCCTTCTGGTTGACCTTGCAGCCGAGGTTCTTCTCCGCGACGTACGCGATGACGGCGGCGTTGGCCTCGTACCCCACCCAGGGGTTGACCGCGAGGTTGAAGGTGCCGCAGGTGCCGGCGGCCGCGCTGCCGCCACCGGTGGGCTCGCCCACCTTCGCGCCGCCGCAGGCGGCGAGGGCGAGCGTGATCGTGGTGGCCGCGGCGGCCCCGGCCAGCCGTCTGGTCGTACGGGTATTGCTGATGGTGCGGTTCATGGACGCTTCCTTCGGCTCTAGTCGTCAGGGCTTGGCGGAACGCGGGGTGGTGGCGGACCGCTGAGCGGCCGCGTGGGCGATGCGGTCGAGCAGGATGCCGAGCAGCACGATGGCCACCCCGGCCGCGAGCCCCTTGCCGTAGAGCTCGCCCTGGACGAAGCCGGCGACCACGTCGTAGCCGAGCGCGCCGGCTCCGACGAGGCCGCCGACCACGACCATGGAGAGCACGTAGATGAGGCCCTGGTTCGCCGCGAGCGTCAGCGACTGCCGCGTCATGGGAAGCTGGACCTTCGTGATGATCTGCCAGGTGTTCGAGCCGGCGGCGGTGGCGGCCTCGACCGTGGTGGCGGAGACGCCGCGTACGCCGTCGGCAATGATCTTGATGGCGACCGGCGCCGCGAACATCACCGCCGCCACGATCGCGGTGAACCGGCTGGCCGAGAAGAGGGCCAGGAACGGCACGAGGTAGACGAAGGACGGCATGGTCTGGCCGGCGTCGAGGGCCGGCCGCAGGATCCGGTCGACGTGGCGGTTGCGGCCCATCCAGACCCCGAACACCACGCCCAACGCCATCACCATGATGGTGGCGACGATCGTCATGGCCAGCGTCATCATGCTGTCCTGCCACAGCCCGGTGCCGGCCAGCAGCCCGACGCAGGCCGCCGTGGTGACGGCGACGCGCACGGTGCCGAGCACCGCCGCGAACGCCACGGCCACCGCGCCGACGAGCCACCAGGGCGACTCGACCAGCAGCGCCTGCAGCGGGTCGAGCAGCAGGACGGTGATGGTGTTCTTCACCGACTCGGTCACCGTGAACAGGTCGTCCTGGGCCCAGACGGTGACGGCGTCGGCGCCCCGGGCGAGGGCACTGCCGAGGCCGGCGCCGCCCGCGAACTCCGCCGCCCAGACGTAGGTGTAGGAGAGGTAGCAGCAGACCGCGGCCGCGACCCCGAGCAGGGCCACGAGCGGCCGGCGAAGGCGGCTGGGCGGCCCGGCCTTGTCGACCCGGGCGCCGGCCGCGGTGGTCACCCGGTCCAGCACGATGGCCATCACCACGATCGCCAGGCCGGCGTTGAACGCCGTGCCGACGTCGAGGGTCTGCAGCGCCTTGATGACCGTCTTGCCGAGGCCCGGCGCGTCGATCAGGGCCGCGATGGTGGCCATCGACAGCGCCGCCATGATCGTCTGATTGACGCCGAGGACGATGGTGCGCTTCGACAGCGGCAGCAGCACCCGGGTGAGGGTCTGCCACCTGGTGGCACCGAGCGACTCGGTCGCCTCGACCGGGGACTCGGGCACCGACCGGATGCCGTGGGCGGTGATCCGGATCGCCGGCGGCATGGCGTAGATGAGGGTCGCGATCGTCGCCGAGGCCGGCCCGATCAGGAAGAGCAGGGTCAGCGGGGCCAGGTAGACGAAGGTGGGCATCGTCTGCATGAAGTCCAGGACCGGCGTGATGAGCCGGTGGAACCGGTCGGACAGACCGGCCCAGATGCCCAGCGGGATGCCGAACAGCAGCGAGATCACCACGGCCGCGAGGGTGAGCGCGAGGGTGTCCATGCTCTCCACCCACAGCCCCTGCAGGCCGAACAGGACGAAGCCGCCCGCCGCGAGCAGCGCGACCCGCCAGTTGGCGAAGACCCACGACACGTACGCCACGACGGCCACCACGCCGAGCCAGCCCAGGACGGGCACGGGGCGGCCGTACGAGGGCTGGGAGATCAGCGCCTGGACGAAGGTGACGACCGCGTCGATCGCGGCCCGGATCTCGTTGAAGAAGTACAGGAACAGCGGGTTGCTGTTGCGGCTGGCGCCGACGCTGTCGTTGAGGTCGTTGAGCCAGCGGTGCAGCGGGGTCAGGTCGGCGGGGGCGAGGCTGAGCGTGTCCCGGCCGCGCAGCAGCAGCCAGGCGAGCACCCAGAGCACCAGGATCGTGGCCGCCTGGGCCGGCTTGCCGAGGTGCCGCCGCAGGCCGGCCGGCGGCGCCGCGACCGCCGTCGTGGTGGCCATCAGTCGCCGGCTTCCGGACCGGCCACGATCGCGAGGATCTCCTCGTCGGCCACGACCCCGAGCAGGTTGCCGTCCTTGACCACGCGGACCGGTCTGTCGGCCGCGAGCACCGCGCGGATGGCGTCGCGCACCACCACGTCCGGGCCGAGTTCCGGGCCGTCCAGCGGGTCGTCCGGCCGGGGCGGCCGCATGATCCAGCGCAGCGTGAGCACGTGCGAGCGGGGGACGTCCCGGACGAAGTCGCGCACGTAGTCGTCGGCCGGTGCCGCCACCAGCTCGTCGCCCGTGCCGCACTGCACCGGCTTGCCGTCGCGCATGATGAGGATCCGGTCGCCGAGCTTCAGCGCCTCGGACAGGTCGTGCGTGATGAAGACCATCGTCTTGCCGACCTCGTGGTGCAGCCGGATGACCTCGTTCTGCATGTCGCGCCGGATCAGCGGGTCGAGCGCGGAGAACGGCTCGTCGAAGAAGAGCACGTCCGGGTCGCCGGCCAGGGCCCGGGCCAGCCCGACCCGCTGCTGCATGCCGCCGGACAGCTGGTCGGGGTACGAGTTCTCATATCCGCCGAGGCCGACCAGCTCGATGACCTCCATGGCGCGCCGGGTCCGTTCGGCCCGGCCGGCGCCGCGGATCTCCAGCCCGTACGCCACGTTGTCCACCACCCGCCGGTACGGCAGCAGGCCGAAGTGCTGGAACACCATGGAGAACTTGTGCCGGCGCAGGTCGCGCAGCCGCTTCTTGTCCGCGCCGAGGATGTCCTCGCCCTCGAAGACGACCCGGCCGGCGGTCGGTTCCACCAGCCGGGTCAGGCAGCGGACCAGGGTGGACTTGCCCGATCCGGACAAACCCATGACCACGAAGACCTCGCCGGGCGCGACGTCGAAGGAGATCTCCCGCACCGCCGCCGTGCACCCGGTGCGGTCCATCAGCTCACGCCGGGAGAGCCCGCACAGCTCGGGCGAGTCCGGCACCTGTGCCGCCTTGGGCCCGAACACCTTCCAGAGGTCGCGGACCGAGATGACCGCCGAGTGCTCCGCGATCGTTCCCGGTTCCGGCGCCGTAGCCGTCTCGATGGTCATGATGGCACTCCAAGGGTTCAGCCGCGGAACCAGCGTTGGGGGCGGGGATCGATGTTCTGCCAGATGTGCTTCGTCTCGCGGTACTCGTCCAGCCCGGTCGGGCCCAGTTCGCGACCGATCCCGGACTGCTTGAACCCACCCCATTCGGCCTGCGGCACGTACGGGTGGTAGTCGTTGATCCAGACCGTGCCGTGCCGCAGCCGCCCGGCCACCCGCTGGGCCCGCCCGGCGTCCCGGGTCCAGACCGCCCCGGCCAGCCCGTAGTGGGTGTCGTTGGCGATCCGCACCGCCTCGTCCTCCCCGGCGAAGGTCTCCACCGTGAGCACCGGCCCGAACGACTCCTCGCGGATCACGCTCATCCCCGGGCGGCATCCGTCGAGCACCGTCGGCGGGTAGTAGAAGCCCTTGGCCAGCTCCGGTTCGTCCGGCCGGCGGCCGCCGCAGCGCAGCACCGCGCCCTCGGCGACACCGGCCGCCACGTAGGCCTCGACCTTGGCCAGGTGGGCCGCGGAGATCAGCGGCCCGGTCTCGGCCGCCGGATCGAAGGGCCCGCCGAGCCGGATCCGGCCGGCCCGGGCCACCACCTCGTCGACGAAGGCGTCGTGCAGCGACTCCTCGACGATGAGCCGCGCCCCGGCCGAGCAGACCTGCCCGGAGTGCAGGAAGACGGCGGTGAGCGCGAAGTCCACCGCGGTGTCGAAGTCGGCGTCGGCGAAGACGATGTTCGGGTTCTTCCCGCCGAGTTCCAGCGCCACCCGCTTCACGGTGGCCGACGCGGCCGCCATCAGGGCCCGCCCGGTCGGCAGGCTGCCGGTGAACGAGACCAGGTCGACGTCCGGGTGCTCGGCGAGCGGCGCGCCCGCCTCGGGGCCGGCGCCGAGGACCAGGTTGGCGACGCCGGGCGGCAGGCCGGCCTCGTCGAGCAGGCGCATCAGCAGGATCGCCGTCGACGGGGTCAGCTCGCTGGGCTTGAGCACGAACGTGTCGCCGGCGGCCAGCGCCGGCGCGACCTTCCACGAGGTCTGCAGCAGGGGATAGTTCCAGGGGGTGATGAGCCCGCACACGCCGAGCGGCTCGTGCACGATCCGGCTGATCGCGTCCGGCCGGCCGGTGTCGACGACCCGGCCCGCCTCGGTCACCGCGATCCCCGCGTAGTAGCGGAAGCAGGCGGCGACGTCGTCCATGTCGTACTCGCTCTCCACCACGCGTTTGCCGGTGTCGAGCGACTCGGCGCGGGCGAGTTCCCGCTTGTCGCGCACGATGAGGCCGGCCACCCGGTGCAGCAGCGCGGCCCGCTCGGTCGCCGGGGTGGCCGGCCAGGGTCCCGCGTCGAAGGCGTGCCGGGCCGCGGCGATGGCCGCGAGGGTGTCGGCGCGGGTGGCCTCGGCGACCCGGGCGACGAACTCGCCGTCCGCGGGGCAGCGGATCTCCCGCTGCCCGCCCGCCACGGGCTCGCGCCACTCGCCGCCGATCAGAAGCTCTTTCACGGTCGGCGCTCCGGGCTGTGGCGGTAGAACGGGACGGTGACCGGCGCCAGCGGCGTGTTACCGAGGATCAGGTCCGCGGCCTTCTCGGCCACCATCATCACGGGTGCGTAGATGTTGCCGTTGGTGACGTAGGGCAGCACCGAGGCGTCCACCACGCGCAGCCCGGTCAGCCCGTGCACCCGCATGGTGCCGGGGTCGACCACGGACATCTCGTCGATGCCCATCCGCGCGGTGCAGGAGGGATGCAGCGCCGTCTCGCCCTCGCGCGCCACCCAGTCGAGGATCTCCTCGTCGGTCTGCACCGACGGCCCCGGCGACGTCTCGCCGCCGTTGAACGGGTCGAGGGCGGGCTGGTTGAGGATGGCCCGCGAGACCCGGATCGCCTCCACCCACTCGCGGCGGTCCTGCTCGGTGGACAGGTAGTTGAAGCGCAGCGCCGGGTGCACTCGCGGATCCCGGCTGACGATCTTGACCGAGCCGCGCGCGTCGGAGTACATCGGGCCGACGTGCACCTGGTAGCCGTGGCCGCCGGAGGGCGCCGAGCCGTCGTAGCGCACCGCGATCGGCAGGAAGTGGAACATGAGGTTCGGGTACGCGACCTCGTCGTTGCTCCGGACGAACCCGCCGGCCTCGAAGTGGTTGGTCGCCCCCGGGCCGCCGCGCAGGAACAGCCACTGCGCGCCGATCCACGGCCGGTACCGCCACTTCAGGTAGGGCTGCATCGAGACCGGCTGGGTGCAGGCGTACTGGACGTACACCTCGAGGTGGTCCTGGAGGTTCTCGCCGACGCCGGGCAGGTGGTGCACCGGGGTGATGCCGAGGGCGGCCAGCTCATCGGCGTTGCCGACGCCGGACAGCTGCAGCAGCTGCGGGGAGTTGATCGCGCCGCCGCACAGGATCACCTCACCCGCGTACACCCGCCGCGGAGCACCCCCGCCGCGGGTGTACTCGACGCCGACCGCGCGCTTGCCCTCGAAGACCACCCGGGTGACGAACGCCCGGGTGCGCACGGTGAGGTTGGGCCGGTTCATCACCGGGTGCAGGTAGGCGCGGGCCGCGGACAGCCGCCTGCCGCGCCGGATCGTCCGGTCGAAGAGGCCGAAGCCCTCCTGCCGCTCGCCGTTGACGTCGTCGGTGGCGGGATAGCCGGCCTGCCCGGCCGCCGCCAGCATGGCCTGGAAGATCGGGTTGGTGCCGGGGCCGCGTTCCAGCACGAGCGGCCCGTCGTGGCCGCGGAACTCGTCGCCGGGGCCGGCCGCGAGGCACGACTCCATCCGGTTGAAGTACGGCAGGCAGTGCGCGTAGTCCCAGTCCGCCATGCCGGGATCGGCCGCCCACCGCTGGTAGTCCATCGGGTTGCCGCGCTGGAAGATCATGCCGTTGATGCTGCTCGAACCGCCGAGCACCTTGCCCCGCGCGTGATAGATGCGCCGCCCGTTCATGTGCGGCTCGGGCTCGGACTCGTACTTCCAGTCGTAGAACCGGCTGCCGATCGGGAACGGCAGCGCCGCCGGCATGTGGATGAAGACGTCCCAGGGATAGTCGGAACGGCCCGCCTCCAGCACCAGCACCCGGTTGGCCGGGTCGGCGGAGAGCCGGTTGGCCAGCGCGCAGCCCGCGGATCCGCCGCCGACGATGACGTAGTCGTATTTCATGCGGTCCACGCTCCCATGCCGACACCGGGCGGCAGGTTGGGTGGCTCCGCGGAGAGCGCGACGTGCACCACCCCGTCGGTCACCTCGACCCGGTGGGTGCGGATCGGCCGCTTCGCCGGGGGCGCGTCGACCTGACCGGTCCGCAGGTCGAACCGCGAGGCGTGCAGCGGGCACTCGACCTCGCACCCCTCCAGCCAGCCGTCCGCCAGCGAGGCGTCCTGGTGGGTGCAGGTGTCGTCGACGGCGAAGACCTCGCCCTGCTCGGTGTGGAAGATCGCCACCGGCGGGTCGGTCTCCCAGCGGTAAGCCTCGCCGCGGGGGATGGCGCTCAGCGGGCAAACGGGCTGCAACATCGGGGCTCCCTGGCTGGGACGGGGCGGCTCAAGACGCGGCGGTGGGTACGGGGCTCGCGGCGCGCAGCTGGCGCCGCCACCGGGTGAAGAGCTTGGGCTGGTTCATGCCGAGCACGGCGACCGGTTGGCCGTGCCGCTCGTAGACGGCGAGGAAGCTGCGCTGTTCCGGGTCGCCCTCGACGATCCGTACGGCGTCGCCCTCGGTGCGGTGTCCGGCGAACTGGATGCGTACGCCGTACTGGTCGGACCAGAAGTAGGGCACCGCCGGGCGCTCCGCGGTGACCCGGCTCGCACCGGCCAGCAGGGTCGCCGCCGCCGTCGCGGGCTGCTCGAACGCGTGGGTCCAGTGCTCCGACCGGACGGCCCGGCCGGCGTACGGGCTGGCCGAGGAGGCGCAGTCGCCGGTGGCCACGACGCCCGGCAGGTTCGTGGCGCAGGACTCGTCGGTGACCACGCCGTCGTCGATCGCGAGCCCCGAGCCGGCCAGCCACTCCACGTTGGGCCGGGCGCCGATCCCGACCAGCACGACGTCGGCCGGCAACCGGGTGCCGTCGGCGAGCTCGACCGCGTCGACCCGGGTACCGTCCCCGGCGAGCCGCCGCACCGCGGCGTTCGTGCGCAGCCGCACGCCGTGGTCGCCGTGCAGGCGCGCGCAGGCGGCGCCCATCTCGGCGCCGAGCGGCCCGGCGAGCGGGGTCGGCAGGGCCTCGACGACGGTGACCTCCATGCCGAGCGAGCGGGCGCTGGAGGCGACCTCGGCGCCGATGAACCCGGCGCCGACCACGACCAGCCGCCCGGCCCGCCGCAGCGCGGCCCGCAGGGCTACGGCGTCGTCGAGTGTGCGCAGCGTGTGCACGTTGTCGAGGCCGTCGGTGTGCGGCAGCCGGCGGGCCCGCGCCCCGGTCGCCACGATCACGCCGTCGGCCCGGATCTCCTCGCCGTCGGCCAGCACGACGCTGCGGTTGCCCGGGTCGAGCCGGACGGCCGGGGTGCCGAGCCGCCAGCGCACGTCGAGCTCCTCGTCGTCGTCGGCCAGCGCCAGGTCGGCCGCCTCGCAGCCGCCGGTGAGGAACGCCTTGGACAGCGGCGGGCGGTCGTAGGGCTGGTGCGGCTCGGCGCCGATGCCGATGATCTCGCCGGAGTAGGACAGGCGGCGCAGGGCGCGGGCGGCGGCATGGCCGGCCAGCGAGGCGCCGACGATCGCGATCCTGTTCACCTCGCCACCGCCTTCCGTCGTTTCCGTTGTGGAACACGAAACAGCTCGTGAGATACGCAACAGACTGCACGGGGGTGCGCGGTTAGTCAAGCAGCGACCTGGCCTATCGTTGCGCGATGAGCAACCACTCTGAGGGGCGTACCGGCGACTCGGGCCCTGCTCTCGTGCAGTCCGTCGACCGCGCGCTGAGCATCCTGGAGATCCTGGCGCGTCGCGGGGACGCCGGCGTCACCGAGATCGGCAAAGAACTGGGCGTGCACAAGTCGACCGCGTTCCGCCTGCTCGCCGTCCTGGAGACGCGGGGCTTCGTCGAGCAGACCGAGGACCGGGGCAGCTACCGGCTCGGCTTCGGCATCGTGCGCCTCGCCGGATCGATCACCGCGCAACTCGACCTGACCCGGCAGGGCCGCGCGGCCTGCGAACTGCTCGCCGCCGACCTCGGCGAGACCGTCAACATCGCGATCCTGGACGGGGACCGCGCCGTGAACATCAGTCAGAGCCGTGGCCCGGCGGCCATCGCCAGTCACAACTGGATCGGGCAGCAGACCCCGCTGCACGCCACCTCCAGCGGCAAGGTGCTGCTGGCGTACGGGCCCGCCGACGTGCGGGCGGCCGTCCTCGCCGGCCCGCTGGAACGGTTCACCGACGCCACCATCACCGACCCGGCGGCGCTCTCCGCCGAACTGGGCCGGATCGGCGGTACGGGGTGGGGCTGCACGGCGGAGGAGTACGAGATCGGCCTCAACGCCGTCGCCGCGCCGATCCGTGGCGCGGACGGCTCGGTGGTCGCCGCGCTCAGCGTCTCGGGCCCGACCTACCGGCTGGCCACCGAGTCGTTCCCGGCCATCGCGAAGCGGGTGGTCGAGGCGGCGGACCAGGTGAGCGCCCAGATGGGCTTCCTCCAGTAGGTGTTGTGTAAAGCGCAACGCGCGTCGTATGGTGCAACTCCGGTTGTTGCGAAGGAGTGCGCCCATGGCCCTCGTCGATTCCCGCACGCTGTTGGATCTCCCGGCGAAACAAGAGTTCATCCTCACCCTGACCTGCGCCGAGCGGCCGGGCATCGTGCACGACGTCTCCGGCTTCCTGGTCGCGCACGACTGCGACATCCTGGAAAATCAGCAGTTCGGCGACCGGCAGTCCGGCCGCTTCTTCATGCGGGTGCATTTCCAGTGCCACGGCGCGGGCATCGACGTGGAGCTGCTGCGGGCCCGCTTCGGGCACATCGCCGAGCGCAGCGAGATGGAGTGGGCGCTGCACGGGGCGGACGACCGGCCCCGGCTGCTGCTGATGGTGTCCCGCCTCGGGCACTGCCTCAACGACCTGCTGTTCCGGTGGAGCACCGGGACGCTGGGCGCCGAGATCACCGGCGTCGTCTCCAACCACCCCGACTTCGCGGAGCTGGCGGCGGCGTACAAGCTGCCCTTCCACCACCTGCCGGTCACGCCGGAGAGCAAGGCGGCGCAGGAGGCGCGGCTGCTCGAGATCGTCGCCGACCACCAGGTCGACCTCGTGGTGCTGGCGCGATACATGCAGATCCTGTCGCCGCAGGCGTGCGAGCGGCTGGCCGGGCGGGCGGTCAACATCCACCACTCCTTCCTGCCGAGCTTCGCCGGGGCGCGTCCCTACCATCAGGCGTACGAGCGGGGCGTCAAGCTGATCGGCGCCACGGCGCATTTCGTGACGCCGGATCTCGACGAAGGGCCGATCATCGAGCAGGAGGTGGTACGGGTCGACCACGCCCGTACCCCGGCGCAGCTCACCGCCATGGGCCGCGAGGTGGAGTGCCTCGCGCTCGCGCACGCCGTCCAGGCGATCGCCGAGCGCCGGGTCCTGCTCAACGGCAACCGCACCGTGGTCTTCCGGTAACCGACAGGAGAAAACATGGCACACGAGGTACGTGGGGTGGTCGCGCGCGGCAAGGGCGCACCGGTCTCGGTCGAGACGATCGTCGTGCCGGACCCGGCGGCCGGTGAGGCGCTGGTCCGGGTGCGGGCCTGCGGGGTCTGCCACACCGACCTGCACTACCGCGAGGGCGGCATCAACGACGACTTCCCGTTCCTGCTCGGGCACGAGGCGGCCGGAGTCGTCGAGGCGGTCGGCGAGGGCGTCACCGAGGTGGCCCCCGGCGACTTCGTCATCCTCAACTGGCGGGCCGTCTGCGGCCAGTGCCGGGCCTGCCTGCGCGGCCGGCCGTGGTACTGCTTCAACACCCACAACGCCACGCAGAAGATGACGCTCACCGACGGCACGGTGCTCTCGCCGGCCCTCGGCATCGGCGCGTTCGCGGAAAAGACCCTGGTGGCGGCGGGACAGTGCACCAAGGTGGACCCGTCGGTGTCGCCGGCGGCCGCGGGCCTGCTCGGCTGCGGGGTGATGGCCGGCCTCGGCGCGGCGATCAACACGGGCGGGGTGGGCCGGGGCGACTCGGTGGCCGTGATCGGCTGCGGCGGCGTCGGCAACGCCGCCATCGCCGGCGCCCGGCTGGCCGGCGCCACCACGATCATCGGTGTCGACCTCGACGACCGGAAGCTGCGGTGGGCCACCGAGCTGGGCGCCACCCACGTGGTCAACGCCGCCGGCGGCGACCCGGTCGAGGCGATCCGGGAGCTCACCGGCGGGTTCGGCGCCGACGTGGTGATCGACGCGGTCGGCCGGCCGGAGACGTACCGGCAGGCGTTCTACGCCCGTGACCTGGCCGGCACCGTGGTGCTGGTCGGCGTGCCCACCCCGGAGATGCGGCTCGACCTGCCGCTGCTGGACGTCTTCGGCCGCGGAGGTGCGCTCAAGTCGTCCTGGTACGGCGACTGCCTGCCGTCGCGGGACTTCCCGATGATCGTGGAGCTCTACCGGCAGGGCCGGCTCGACCTCGACGCCTTCGTCAGCGAGACCATCGCGGTGGACGACGTGGAGAAGGCGTTCGAAAAGATGCATCACGGCGACGTGCTGCGCTCGGTGGTCATGTTCTGATGGCGGCCCGGACGGAACAGATCGTCACCGCCGGCACGTTCAGCCTCGACGGCGGCACCTGGGACGTGGACAACAACGTGTGGCTGGTGGGCGACGACGACGAGGTCCTGGTGATCGACGCCGCGCACGACGCCGCGGCGATCGCCCGGGCGGTGGGTTCGCGCCGGCTCGTGGCGATCGTCTGCACCCACGCGCACAACGACCATGTCAACGCCGCGCCGGCGCTGGCCGACGCGACCGGCGCGCCGATCCTGCTGCATCCCGGCGACCGGGTGCTCTGGGACATGACCCATCCGGGCCGCGCGCCGGACGGCGAACTGGCCGACGGCGGGCGACTCACCGTGGCCGGCGTCGACCTGGAGGTGCGGCACACGCCCGGGCACGCGCCGGGAGCCGTCTGCCTGTACGCGCCGGACCTCGGCGCGGTCTTCACCGGTGACACCCTGTTCGAGGGCGGGCCGGGGGCGACCGGCCGGTCCTACAGCGACTATCCCACCATCGTCGAGTCGATCCGGAAACGGCTGCTCACGCTGCCCCCGGAGACCGCAGTGCACACCGGTCACGGGCCGAGCACGACCATCGGTGCCGAGGCTGCGGGAATAGCCCGGGATCACTGATCGCGTGCCGTCCGCCGCCCATCTCTCGCCGTTCGCGAGGGGTGGGCGGCGGTCATTGTGCAAGCCCTTGACTTTGCCCCAGGCCGTCAGCGACGCTGTTGCGTAGTCCACTCTAAGTTGCGTGTTGTGGAACAGGCTTCGTGTGGAACACCTGGTCGGCCTCTCCGGCGGGAAGGAACTCCCATGACCAAGCCCCCTCGCGTAGTGATCATCGGTGCCGGCGTCGTCGGCAGCGCCCTCGCGGACGAGCTGACTGAACGCGGCTGGACCGACGTCACCGTGGTCGACCAGGGCCCGCTCTTCGCCACCGGCGGCTCCAGCTCGCACGCCCCCGGCCTGGTGTTCCAGACCAACCCGTCGAAGACCATGACCGAGTTCGCGGCCTACACCGTGCGCAAGCTCAGCGGCCTCACGCTGGACGGCCAGTGGTGCTTCCGGCAGGTCGGCGGTCTCGAGGTGGCCACCACCGAGGCGCGCTGGACCGACCTCAAGCGTAAGCACGGGCTCGCCACGTCGTGGGGCGTCGAGGCCACCCTGATCGGCCCCGACGAGTGCGCCGCCCGGCACCCCCTGCTCGACCCCACCCGGCTGCTCGGCGGCCTGCACGTCGCCACCGACGGCCTGGCCAAGGCGGTACGGGCGGTGGAGGCGCAGGCCCGCCGCGCCATCGAGCGCGGCGCCCGTTTCCTCGGCGGCCACACCGTCCTCGACATCGGCCGGCAGGGCGGCCGGGTCACCGGCGTCGAGACCGACCGAGGCCACATCCCGGCCGACGTGGTGGTCAGCTGCGCCGGCTTCTGGGGGCCTCGGATCGGCCGCCTGGTCGGCCTCACCGTCCCGCTGCTGCCGCTGGCCCACCAGTACGCCAAGACCGGTCAGGTCGCCGCGCTGGCCGGCCGCACCGACCCGGCGCTGGAGGCGAGTCACCCGATCCTGCGCCACCAGGACCAGGACCTGTACTACCGGGAGCACGGCGACCGCCTCGGCATCGGGTATTACGGGCATCGCCCGATGCCGGTCGACGTGGACGACATCCTGTCGCCGGCCGAGGCGCCGGTGATGCCGAGCGTCCTGCCCTTCACCGAGGACGATTTCGCGCCCGCCTGGCAGGAGAGCGTCGCCCTGCTGCCGGAGCTGTCCGGCACCAAGGTGGAGGAGGGCATCAACGGCATCTTCTCCTTCACACCCGACGGTGCCCCGCTGATGGGCGAGCACCGCGAGCTGGCCGGCTTCTGGGTGGCCGAGGCGGTCTGGGTGACCCACTCGGCCGGCGTCGCGCGGGCCATGGCCCAGTGGCTGGTGGACGGCGCGCCCGCCGCCGACGTGCACGAGTGCGACCTGCACCGCTTCGAGCAGGTACAGCTGGCGCCCAGCTTCGTCGAGGAGCGCGGCCGGCAGAACTTCATCGAGGTGTACGACATCGTCCACCCGCTGCAGCCGATGGAACGGCCCCGCCCGCTGCGCACCAGCCCGTTCTACCCCCGGCAGCGCGAGCTCGGCGCGTTCTTCCTGGAGGGTGCGGGCTGGGAGCGGCCGTACTGGTACGAGGCCAACGCCGGCCTGCCGGCCACCGTGCCGGCCCGGGACGACTGGTCGGCGCGATACTGGTCGCCGATCGCCGCGGCCGAGGCCGCCGTCACCCGGCAGCGCGTCGCGATGTACGACATGACCCCGCTCAAGCGGCTCGAGGTGAGCGGCCCCGGCGCGCTGGCCTTCCTGCAGCGGCTGACCACCAACAACCTCGCCAAGTCGGTCGGCTCGGTGACGTACACGCTGATGCTCGGCCACGACGGCGGCGTCCGCAGCGACCTGACCGTGGCCCGCCTCGGCGAGCACGTGTTCCAGGTCGGCGCCAACGGCCCGCTCGACGAGGACTGGATGCGGCAGCACCTGCCCGTGGACGGCTCCGTCCAGGTCCGCGACATCACCGCCGGCACCTGCTGCATCGGCCTGTGGGGCCCGCTCGCCCGCGACCTCCTCCAGCCCCTGACCCGGACGGACTTCTCGCATACCGCGCTGAAGTACTTCCGGGCGACCAGCGCCTATCTCGGCGAGGTTCCGGTCACCGCGATGCGGCTGTCCTACGTGGGCGAGCTCGGCTGGGAGCTCTACACCTCGGCCGACCTGGGCCTCAAGCTCTGGGACACGCTGTGGGCGGCCGGCCAGGCGCACGGCGTCATCGCGGCCGGGCGCAGCGCCTTCAACAGCCTCCGGCTGGAGAAGGGCTACCGGGCCTGGGGGACCGACATGACCACCGAGCACGATCCGTACGAGGCGGGCCTGGCCTTCGCGGTCCGGATGGACAAGGGCGACTTCATCGGCCGCGCCGCCATCGAGGGCCGCTCCGCCGAGACGGTGCCCCGCCGGCTCACCTGCCTCACTCTCGACGACCCGGCCGCCGTGGTGCTGGGCAAGGAGCCGGTGTTCGCCGCCGGCAAACCGGTCGGCTACGTCACCAGCGCCTCGTACGGTTACAGCATCGGACGTACCGTGGTCTATGCCTGGTTGCCCCGCGCGCTGTCGGTGCCCGGCACCGCGCTGGCCGTCGAGTACTTCGGCGAGCGGCTACCGGCCACCGTCGCGGCGGAACCCTTGTTCGACCCCCAGATGGACCGGATCCGGCGGTAACCCCACAGCCCCACCCGCCTCTTCTACCCGCGAGGTGTCACCGTGACCGCAGTCAGCCTGCCCGCCAGCCTCATCCCGACCCTCCCCGGCCGCTACTACACCGATCCGGCGATCTTCGCGCGTGAGCAGTCGCGGATCTTCGAGTCCATGTGGTTCTGCGCGGTGCGGGCGAGCGATCTGCCCAACCCGGGCAGTTTCCGCTCCGTGTCGGTCGGGCGGGAGAGCGTCCTGGTCGTCCGCGGTCGCGACGGTGCGTTGCGCGCCTTCCTCAACATCTGCCGCCACCGTGGCGCCAAGCTCTGCACCGAGGACAGCGGCGAGGTGAAGCGGGCCTTCCAGTGCCCGTACCACGCCTGGACGTACGGGCTCGACGGCAAGCTGGTCGCGGCACCCAACCTCACCAAGATGCCGGACATCGACCGTACCGAATATGGTTTGGTCGGCGTGCACCTGCGCGAGTGGCTCGGGTATGCCTGGGTCTGTCTCGCCGACGAGCCGCCCTCGTTCGAGGACGAGGTGATGGGCGCGGTCGCCGAGCGCCTCGGCTCGGTGGCGGCGATCTCCGCGTACGAGATCGATGCCCTCGAGGTCGGCCGGCGCATCACCTACGACGTGCGGGCCAACTGGAAGCTGATCGTCGAGAACTTCATGGAGTGCTACCACTGCGCCACGATCCACCCCGAGCTGACCGAGGTGTTGCCGGAGTTCGCCGACGGTTACGCGGCGCAGTACTTCGTAGGGCACGGCGCCGAGTTCGGCCAGGAGGTCGAGGGCTTCACGGTGGACGGCAGCGCGGGCTTCGACAAGCTGCCCGGCGTGACCGACGACCAGGACCGGCGTTACTACGCCATCACCATCAAGCCGCAGGTCTTCGTCAATCTGGTGCCCGACCACATCATCTTCCACCGGATGTACCCGGTCGCCGAGGACCGCACGATCGTCGAGTGCGACTGGCTCTACTCGACCGAGGTCGTCGCGTCGGGCAAGGACGTCTCCCGCTCGGTCGAGCTGTTCCACCGGGTGAATGTCCAGGACTTCGACGCCTGCGAACGGTGCCAGCCGGCCATGAGCTCCCGCGCGTACGCCAAGGGCGGCGTCCTCGTGCCGTCCGAGCACCACATCGGAGCGTTCCACGAGTGGGTCACCGGACGGATCGACTGACCGGTGCGGGGTCACCCCGCCAGGAGAGCCTCGTGGGTCTGCCACAGCCAGGTCAGGTATCGCCGTAGCTCCGCCGGGGTCGCGACCCAGCCCTCGGCCGCGTAGTCGAGAATGCGTTTCGCCTCGCCGGGGACGAGGTCGTACGCGGTCGCCCCGGTTTCCGGGATCGGTTCGTGCGGAGCAACCGCCACCGGCGCGGGGATGACCGGCAGGCGAAGGCCGCGCCGGTTCAGTTCACTGAGGACGGTGAGGTACGCGCGGGGCAGGTGGTACGGGGAGACGGTCAGCGCGAGGCTGCCGATGCCCAGCTCGCGCACCTGGTCGGCGATCCACCCCGCCTGCAGGCCGGTGTTGGGTGCCGGCTCGGGCTGCCGGCGCACCCCGTCCGTCCGGCGCAGGCCGAGGCCGCGCAGGTAGTCGAGGGTGATTTCCCGATAGGTCTGCTCGGCCGGGTTTCCGTTGGCCACCAACAGGTGGCGTAGGCGCGGGTTCCGTTCCCAGCGGCGGATCGCCTGGGTCAGCCGCCGTTCCTCGCCCTGGCCGATCGCGACGACGAGGGCGTCGACCCGGTCGGCGGCGGCCGGGGGCAGCGCCAGGATCATCGTCACCGCCGTCACGACATCCAGGAGCCGGGCGGCCGGGACGCCGGCCAGGTCCTCGTCGCGCACGATCCGCGGCATGGCGCCGGGGGAGCTCACCACAATCCTCCTGGGCCCGTCCGTGGACCGCCACTCTGCCAGATCGCCGGGCCGCCCGGCCACCGCGCCCGGCCGAGGCGGGGGCGATCCCGGATCGGTGCGGATAAATCAGGGGTCGTCCGGGGTGGTGGATCGCCCTTACGTTTACCGGCGTGTCAGGGGTTGTATCCGCTTTCTGAAGCTCACTCGGGTTCGTCCGGAAAGGAACTCGCATGGAACTCCGTCTCGACATACGGTCCGCCGAACTGCTCCAGCGCCGCCTCGAGGACGTCGTCCGCGGATCAGGTCCGGTGCTGGGGCCCGTGCTCCTGCCCATCGTGCGCCGCCCGGCCAAGCGGCTGCGGCCGGCCCTGCTGCTCGCGATGGCCGGGGATCGCCGCGACCGGGCCGCGATCGGCTGCGCCGCCGCGGTGGAGCTGCTCCACCTGAGCTCGCTGATCCACGACGACCTGATGGACGAGGCGCCGCAGCGGGGCGGGACGCGTTCGGTGCACGTCACGCACGGCGCGGGCATGGCGATCGTCGCCGGCGACCTGCTCGTGGCCGAGGCGATCTCGGCGCTCGGCGAGGTGGATCCGGGCTGTGCCGCCGACGGGCTGCGGGCGTACGCGGGGATGTGCCGCGGCCAGGCCGGCGAGGTCGACGCGCAGGGCCGGTTCATCGGCGTCGACGAGCACCTGGACATCCTGGCCGGCAAGACCGGCGCGCTGCTGGCCGCCTCCTGCTCGATCGGCGCCCGGCTGGCCGGCACCCCGAGCGGCCCGGCCGCCCGGTTCGGCGAGTCCGTCGGCGTGCTCTTCCAGATCGTCGACGACCTGCTCGACCTGTGCGCCACCGCGGCGCAGGCCGGCAAGCCGGTCGGGCAGGACCTGGCCAACGGCGTCTACACCCTGCCGGCCCTGCTCGCCGCCCGGCACCACGGCACCGCGTTCACCGGCGAGCTGGACCGGGGCGACCTGGACGCGGCCCGCGAGATGGCCGCCGACGGCGCGATACTGGGCGAGGTCCTGCAGTACGCGCGGCGGTGCGCGGCCGCCGCCGAGGAGAGCCTTCGCGAGCTGCCCGCCCGGCCCGGGCTGTCGGCGCTCGCCGGCGAGCTGCTGGAGCGGGCCACGATGATCCGCGCCGCGGCGCGGCGGGCTACCGTTCCGGTGCCGCGATGACCACCGCGGTCACCACCAGGCCGCGATCCACCAGGAACGAGCCGGACAGTGCGGTGAGCGGGGGCGCACCGTCCGGCCGGTCGCCGGGGACGAGCAGGTGTGCGGTGAAGGTCTGTGCCCGCGGGTCGATCTCCAGGCACGCGTCCTCGAAGCCGAGCCACCGCCCGGTCAACGGGAACCACGCCTTGTAGACCGATTCCTTGGCACTGAACAGCAACCGGCCCCAATGCGTCGCCGGGTCGCCCTCGGCGACCCGGCGCAGGGTCTCGGCGTCGCCGGGCGCGACGACCGACTCGAGGATCCCCTCCGGCAGCGGCCCGTGCGGCTCGGCGTCGATCCCGAGCGACGCCACCTCGACCGCCCGGGCCACCGCCGCCGCGCGGTAACCGGTGCAGTGGGTCAGGCTGCCCACCACGCCGGCCGGCCACAACGGCTCCCGGTGCGGCCCGGACCGGATCGGCGTGGGCGGCAAGCCGAGCAGCCCCAGCGCCTGCCGGGCGCAGCGGCGGGCCGTGATGAACTCGCGGCGCCGGCCCTCGACCGCGGTGGCGATCAGGTCGGCCTCACCGGGGAACGGCGGCTCGTCGGGTACGTCGCCGTACGCCTCCGCGCTGCGCACCACGCCGGGCAGCAGCTTGTCGATCACGGCGGGCCGCCGGGCCGGGCGGCGTTGACGGATTCGGGCACAAGAAAATCCTCCACCACCGATCCACCCGCCCTCCCGGGTGCGTCCGGGCGGTTAGGGGTTGCCGGCCCGGATGGCCGTTGCGAGAGTCGGATCGCTGGTACGGACATCGACGGTACGGGGGCCGGCATGACGACCGTGACGCACGACGATCACGAGACCTGGCAGCGGCTGGCACTGGCGGCGCTGCGCCGAGTGGGCCGCGCGCCCGCCGACGCCACCCCGGCGGACGTCGCCGACCTGCTCGCCACCACCACCTACGACGGCCTCACCGTGCGGCCGCTCTACCGCCCCGAGACCGAGGCGCCGCCGCCGGTGCCGGGGATGCGCCGCGGCGGCCTGCCCTGGCAGGTGCGGCAGCGTTACACCGAGCCGGATCCGGCCGCCCTGCGCGCCGACCTGGCCGGCGGAGTCACCGAGGTCTGGTTGTCCGGCGCCGCCGAGGACCTGCTCGAGGAGATCGACCTCGGCGAGGTCGGCGTGGTCCTCGACGAGGGCTGCCTCGACCGGCTGCTCGACGCCGCCCGCCGGCACGGCGTGCCGGCCACCGCGCTCACCGGCAACCTGGGCGCCGACCCGCTGGCCGAGCGCGCCCGCACCGGGCGCCCCGGCGACCCGGAGCGGCTCGTGCGGCTGGCGGCCGGTTGTGTCGCCGGGCTGCCCGGCCTGCGCGCGGTGACCGTGGACGCGACCGTCTATCACGACGCCGGCGGCTCGCCCGCCGACGTGCTGGCCTGCTCGATCGCCTCCGGGGTGGAATACCTTCGCCTGCTCACCGGCGCCGGCCTGGACGTGGCGGACGCGTTCGGCCAGCTCGAGTTCCGCTATCCGGTCGGCACCGACCTGTTCGAGTCGGTCGCCGTGCTGCGCGCGGCCCGCCGGCTGTGGGCCCGGGTGGCCCGCGAGTGCGGCGCGCCCGCCGCCCAGCGCCAGCACGCCGTCACCTCGGCCGCCATGCTGACCGCGCTCAGCCCGTGGTCGAACATCATGCGGACCAGCGTGGCGTGCACCGCCGCGGCGGTGGGCGGCGCGGACGCGGTGACCGTGGCCGCGTTCGACGAGCTGTCGCCCGAGCGCGGCGAGCCGGGCCGCCGGCTGGCCCGCAACCTCCAGGCGGTGCTGCGCGAGGAGGCCCAGCTGCACCGGGTCGCCGACCCGGCCGCCGGTTCCTGGTATGTCGAGCGGCACACCGAGGACCTCGCCGGCCGGGCCTGGTCGCGGTTCCGCGAGATCGAACGGGCCGGCGGGATGGGTGCGGCCCTCGACGGCGGGCTGGTGGCCGGCCGGCTGGCGGCGACCCGGCGGGCGCGAGCCGCCGACCTGGCCCGGCGGCAGCCGCCGATCGTGGGGGTCAGCCGGTTCGTCGACCCCGGTCCGGCGACGCTCGCCGGGCCGGCCACCGAACCCGGTCTGGCCGGTGGCCTGCCGGTGTATCGGCACGCGGAGCCGTTCGAGCGGCTGCGGGCCCGCGCCGACGAGCACGCCGCGACGACCGGCGCCCGGCCCGCGGTGCTGCTCGTCGGCCTCGGCCGGGCGGCCTCCCGGACGGCCCGCCTCGAATTCGCCGCCGACCTGTTCGGGGTGGCCGGCATCGCGACGCCGACCGCCGACGGCGACCCGGAATCGGTGGCCGCGGCGCTGGCCGCCGCCGGCACCTCGGTGGCCTGCCTGTGCGGGAGCGACGAGGCGTACGCGGACGCCGAGGCCTTCGCCCGTGCGCTGAACGGCGCCGGCGCGACCGGGGTGTGGCTGGCCGGGCCGCCCGCCGGGCACGCCGGCGTCGGCGGTTACCTGTTCGACGGGTGCGACGTGCTCGACGTGCTCGAACGGGCCCTGAAGGAGCTGGGGATCGCGTGACCGAGAAGCCTGCTCGAGGAGGGCAACCTATGACCATCCCGGACTTCGCCGGCGTCGAGTTGGGCGCCCCGGTCGCCGTGGCCGAGGAGCCCGGCCCGCCGTGGCGCACGGCCGAGGGCATCGACGTGCAGCCCCGGTACGGCGCCGCCGATCTCGACGGCCTCGACCTCGGCACCCTGCCCGGCCTCCCGCCGTACCTGCGCGGCCCCTACCCGGCGATGTACGTGACCCAGCCGTGGACCGTCCGCCAGTACGCCGGCTTCTCCACGGCCGAGGAGTCGAACGCCTTCTACCGCCGCAACCTGGCCGCCGGGCAGACCGGCCTGTCGGTCGCGTTCGACCTCGCGACGCACCGCGGCTACGACTCCGACCATCCGCGGGTGGCCGGCGACGTCGGGATGGCGGGGGTGGCGGTCGACTCGATCCTGGACATGCGCACCCTGTTCGCCGGCATCCCGCTCGACCGCACCAGCGTGTCGATGACGATGAACGGCGCGGTGTTGCCGATCCTGGCGCTCTACATCGTCGCGGCCGAGGAGCAGGGGGTGTCGCCGGACCGGCTGGCCGGGACGATCCAGAACGACATCCTCAAGGAGTTCATGGTCCGCAACACCTACATCTACCCGCCGGCCGCGTCGATGCGGATCGTCGCCGACGTGCTCGCCTACACCGCCGCGGCCATGCCGAAGTTCAACTCCATCTCGATCTCCGGCTACCACCTGCAGGAGGCCGGGGCGACCGCCGACCTGGAGCTGGCCTACACGCTGGCCGACGGGGTCGAATACCTGGAGGCGGGCGTGCGCGCCGGGCTCGCGGTGGACGACTTCGCGCCCCGGCTGTCGTTCTTCTGGGGCGTCGGGATGAACTACTTCACCGAGATCGCCAAGCTGCGCGCCGGCCGGCTGCTGTGGTCCGAACTGGTCGGCGGGTTCGGCGCCCAGGACCCGAAATCGCTGGCGCTGCGCGCACACTGCCAGACCTCCGGCTGGTCGCTGACCGCGCAGGACGTCTACAACAACGTCGTGCGCACCTGCGTCGAGGCGATGGCCGCGACCCAGGGGCACACCCAGTCGCTGCACACCAACGCCCTCGACGAGGCCCTCGCCCTGCCGACCGAGTTCTCCGCGCGGATCGCCCGCAACACCCAGCTGCTGCTGCGGCACGAGACCGGCACCACCCGGGTGATCGACCCGTGGGGCGGCAGTGCGTACGTCGAGCGCCTCACCCACGAACTGGCCGAGCGCGCCCGCGCCCACCTCGCCGAGATCGCCGCCGCGGGCGGAATGGCGGCCGCGATCGCGGCCGGCATCCCGAAGCGCCGCATCGAGGAGGCGGCCGCCCGCACCCAGGCCCGGATCGACTCCGGCCGGCAGCGGATCGTCGGCGTCAACATCTTCCGGCCCGCCGCCGACGAGCCGCCCGAGGTGCGCCGGGTGGACAACACCGCGGTGCGGCAGCGGCAGCTCGACCGGCTGCGCGAACTGCGGGCCGGGCGCGACGAGCGGGCCTGCCGGGCGGCGCTCGCCGCGCTGACCGGGGCCGCCCGCGAACCGGCCGGCGATCTCGCCGGCAACCTGCTCACCCGCAGCGTCGAGGCGGCCCGGGCGGGCGCCACCGTCGGCGAGATGTCGGCGGCTCTGGAGGAGGTGTTCGGCCGCTACCAGGGCGACGTGCAGACGGTCACCGGCGTGTACCGCGACGAGGCGGGCGACGGCGGCGGCCTCGGCGCGGCCCGTACGGCGGCCGACGCGTTCGCCGATGCCGAGGGCCGCCGCCCGCGCATCCTGATCGCGAAGATGGGCCAGGACGGCCACGACCGCGGCCAGAAGGTGGTGGCGACCGCGTTCGCCGACCTCGGCTTCGACGTCGACGTCGGCGCGCTGTTCCAGACCCCGGCCGAGGTGGCCCGGCAGGCGGCCGACGCCGACGTGCACGTGGTCGGCGTCAACTCGCTGGCCGGCGGCCACGGCACGCTCGTGCCCGAGCTGCGCGCCGAACTGGCGGCGGCCGGCCGCGACGACATCATGGTGGTGGTGGGTGGCGTCGTCCCGCCCGGCGACGTCCCGGCGCTGCGCGCGGCCGGCGTGGCCGAGGTGTTCGGCCCCGGCACCGTGCTGGCCGACGCGGCCGTCCGGGTCCTCGCCGCGCTGTCGGCCCGGCTCGGCCATCCCCGCCTCGGCCATCCCCAGCTCGGCCATCCCCAGCTCGGCCATCCCCAGCTCGGCCATCCCCAGCTCGGCCATCCCC
>Ga0070668_100000254_pt1 | contig 35369 bp, 34 predicted proteins | sample KBSS43metaG_FD_64661 | JGI IMG/M metagenome (GOLD analysis project Ga0070668, IMG submission 64661) | Switchgrass rhizosphere microbial communities from Kellogg Biological Station, Michigan, USA - KBS S4-3 metaG | ecosystem: Host-associated > Plants > Roots > Rhizosphere > Soil ...
GGTCGTGCTCGCCACCGTCCCGGACGGCACGGCGCCCACCGTCGCATCGCCGATCTTCGACCCACCGGTGACCCACCACTCGAAGGTGACCGACACGGCCGGCGTGTCCGCGTCGGACACCGTCGTGCGCAGCTGCGGCGTCTTCGAGGTGGCGAACGGGCGGCCGTCGCCGGCCACACAGCCGCCGTTGGTCGGTGCGGCCTGCGGCGCGGAGACGAACGGCGCCGCGTCGTAGGTGACCGTGACGTACGGGACCTGCGCCTGGTCGGCGGCCTGCAGCGACCGAACCTGCTTCCAGCTCAGGCTCGGGTTGGTCTCGTTGTACGACGACAGACCCATGTACGCCGTCGAGGCCCGCGCGTCGGCGGCCCGCTGGAAGAACGGCTGCACGCTCGCGCTGACCCAGGCGTCGTTGCAGGCCGTGCTGAACCCGGCGGTCTGGGTGGAGTATCCGTCGTTGCTGAGCAGCGCCGGCTGGGTGTCCCAGTAGATCGGGTTGTTGTACGCGGCGGTGTTCCAGACCAGCCAGCCGGTCTGCGTGCAGCTTCCGGAGTACCAGTTCCACAGGTGCAGGGTGGCGCTGGTGATGCGGCCACCGGCAAACTGGGTGGTCGGCCACTGCAGGAACGAGCGGGCCAGGTACGAGGTGGCCTTGCCGTAGGCGAGATAGTTCGCGCCGGAGTGGTCGACCGTTCCGCTGGTGGACAACTGGTCGCTGCGGACCAGCGTGTCCGAACCGGGATCGAGGTCGATCTGCGGGTCCAGCCGGACGGGGAAGACCGTCGCCGGGTCGTCCAGCCAGGCGCGGTCGGGCGCGACGACCAGATCCACCGCGCCGGTGCCACCGGCGGCGTCGACGCCCTTGGCCAGCGTGGCCGTTGCCCGGGCCGATCCCCGCGGGCGCGACCGCACGCTCATCGCCTTCTCCCGGACCCGCTCACCGGCGGACCCGACCTGCGCGTCCCACATCGTCGGGGTCGGGATCCGCCCGAACACCTTCCCTCCGGCGTCCCGGATGGCCAACGACGTCGGCCCGTCCGCGACGAACCGCAATCTCTTGCTACGCAACGGCAGCGTCATTGTCGACACCCGGGCGGCGGCCGCGCGGTCCTTGACCACGAGGGACTGCTCGAACCCGGTCCGGGTGGCTTCCACCACGAGGTCCACGCCCGGCCGGACCTCCGCATAGGTGGCAGCGTTGCCGGACAGCGCGGGCGCCGGCAGCCTTCCCGTCCAGACCATGCTCAGCGAGTCGCCGCCGGCCGCGACATCGGCGAGCGTGTGCTCACCGGTGCCATCGGCTTCGCCGGACAACCGCAGCCCGTACGGGTGACCGACCGGCGCCACCGAACCGTCCGCCGCCGCCCGCAACGTCAGGTCCACCGGCCGCCATACGCCGCCCTCTTTGAAGCGCACCGGCCCGGCAAACACCTCACTGGTGAAGCCGCCCCCGGGCAGCGCCCATACCTGCGCCTTCTCCGAGCGCTGGGAAAGGACCTCGACCCGCTTGCCGCACAGCTTCGCGGACACGACCGCCGAGACCGGATCCGGCCGCTCACCGGGACAGGCGGGCTTCGCGGCCACGGCCGCAGCCGCCGACGCGGGCTCGGGCGTTGCAACGCCGTGGGCCAGCGACAGGCCCAGCGTCACCGCGGTAGCGGCCGCCAGGAGGGTGACGGCGCGACGCCGCCACCCGTACTCGAAGGAGATGAAGACACGCGAGCGCCAACCTGATGACATGACAGAGCTCCCCCGAGGACCGAGACATCGACACCCGCCGCTGCGGAAGTGGGAGGAGCGTAAATGCCGCGCATTTCTCCACACAAGACCACCCGCGCGGAACTTGCCGTCCGGGCAGCAGCAGCCCGCACGTGTCGACCAGCAGATGCCGCTTGCGACCTCGCACCTTCTTGCACCGGCGTCACGCTCGAGGCAAGCGTCCCGGCTCGGCCGCTATCTCGCGAAGCGCGCCGAGGACTGTGCGGACGGCGACCCGGTGCAGGCTCTCCGGGCGGGTGAGCACGTCGATGTGCCGCCCGGCCGGGAGGTCGGCCAGCGGCCGCAGCAGCACGCCGGGATGCGGTGGGCTGGTGTAGCCGGGCAGCAGCGCGAGCCCGCCACCCGCGGCCACGATCGCGGTCACGACGGTGAACTCGTTGACCCGGTGGACGATCTGCAGGGGCCGGCCGGCGGCCGCCGCGACCGCGGTCAGGACGCCTTCCAGCGGGAATCCCTCGTGGACGCAGATCCACGGCTCGCCGGCGACGTCGGCGGCGGTGAGCGACTCCTGCGTGGCCAGCCGGTGGCCTGCCGGCAGCGCGACGTACAGCGGCTCGTGGACCAGCGGTACGACGGTGAGCCGGTCCGCCGGCCAGGGCGGGCTGTGCGCCAGCCGGTGCGCCAGCACCAGGTCGTAGTCGGCGGCCAGCGCCGGGAACGCGGCCTGCGCCACGTCCTCGTCCGAGCAGCGCACCGGCGGCAGGTCGGCCCGGGCGAGCAGCGGGCCGAAGTAGGTGAGTCCGGCGCTGTGGAAGGCGGCCACCGTGACCGGCGCGGCTGGGTCGTCGAGGTAGGCGTCCACGGCCCGGCCGGCCCGGTCGAGCGCGGTGGCGACCTCGATCGCCGCGCCGGCGAGGGCTCGGCCCGCCTCGGTCAGGACGAGCCGGCGGCCGCGGCGCTCGGTAAGCGGCACCCGCGCCGAGCGTTGCAGCGACCGCAGCTGCTGGGAGACCGCCGACGGCGTGATGTGCATCGCCCGAGCGACGGCGGCGACGCTGCCGCGGTCGCCGAGTTCCCTGAGCAGGCGCAGGTGGTGCAGATCCATTAGGTATGACTACACCTTCAGTTCAGAGGTGCGTGTCTTTTCTTCACGGTGAACGCGCCGCAGGCTACCACCATGTCGATGCGCCGTAGTGATCTGTTGTTGCTGGCCGTGGCGGTGGTGTGGGGCAGCAGTTACCTGGCCGCCCGGACCCTCGTGCTGGCCGGCGGGGTGCTGGCCGTGTTGGCGCTGCGCTTCCTCGTCTCGGCGATCGCGCTGGCACCCGCCATGGCCGTGCGGCGGCCGAGCCCGCCGGAGTGGCGTACCGGGGTGCTGCTGGGCCTCACCCAGGCGGCGGTGCTGGCGCTGGAGACGTACGGGGTGTCGCTGACCAGCGCCACCAACGCCGGGGTGCTGATCAGCCTGACGATCCTGCTGACACCGGCGTTCGAAGGCGCCGTGCGCCGGCAGTGGCTACCGCACCGGTTCTTCGTGGCCGCGGCGGTCGCGGTGACCGGCGTGGTCCTGCTCGTCGCCGGCCCGGGTCTGCGCGCACCGACGGCCGGGGACGCGCTGATCCTCGTGGCGGCCGTCGTCCGCGCCGCCCACGTCACCCTGTCCGGGCGGCTGACGGACGGCCGGCGGTACGACACGGTGACGCTCACCTGGCTGCAGACCGTGGTCGGTGCGGTCCTGTTCACGCTCGTCGCGGCGCCCACCTTGCCGGCGGCGGTGCGGGCTTTCGGGCCGGGCCACTGGCTCGGCGTGCTGTACCTCGCGCTGGGCTGCAGCGTGTTCGCGTTCGTGGTGCAACTGTGGGCGATCCGCCGCACCTCGGCCGCCCGCGCGAGCCTGCTGCTGGGCACCGAACCGGTGTGGGCGGTGCTGATCGGGGTGGCCATCGCAGGCGAGAACCTGACCGCGACCGGCGTCGCCGGGATCGCGCTCATCCTCGGCGGTACCTACTACGGCCAGCGCATCGAGGCCGCCCATCGCGCGCTGGTCCCGGCCTGATCCTTCGGCCGGCTTTGGTTCCCCCGTTCGAGCCGGCTGTCGAGGGGAGAGTCCCTGCCATGACCAGCTCCCCCGACACCACCCGCCGCGTCGCGATCGTCACCGGCGGGTCCGGCGGCATCGGCCGAGTCGTGGCCGAACGGCTGGCCGCCGACGGCATGGCCGTCGTCGTCAGCTATGCCGGTAACCCGACCCAAGCCGACCAGGCCGTGCAGGCGATCGAGAACAACGGCGGCATCGCGATCGCCGTCCAGGCCGACGTGGCCGACGAGGCCGAGACCGCGGCGTTGTTCGACCAGGCCCAGCAGCGGTTCGGCGGCGTCGACGTGGTCGTGAACACGGCCGGGATCATGCTGCTGGCCCCGCTGGCCGAACTCGACCTGGCCGACTTCGACCGGATGCACCGCATCAACGTGCGCGGCACGTTCGTGGTCTCTCAGCTGGCCGCGCGCCGGGTCCGCGCCGGCGGAGCAATCATCAACTTCTCCAGTTCGGTGACCAAACTCGCCCTGCCCGTCCCGATCTCGGACACGATCGTGGCGACGGCTGACACGTCGATGGTGGTGTCGGCGTCGGCGTAGAACGCCTTCAGCGCATCGGTCGACGTCAGCGCGCGTACCAGGTCCGCGGACAGCTTCGGATCCTTCGTCCACTTCGCGACCGCGTAGCCCATGCCGCCGCCGTACGGCAGGCTGGCGTGGCTCCGGCGGTGACGACGGGCGCCTTCATCACACCGAGCTTGTCGGCGCCCACGAACTCGCCGAAGCCCTTCCGGTGCCCCACGTCCGACATCAACCCGCTTCACATCGGGCGCGGGGCCATCGCGCAAGATCGCGGAAAAGGCGACCTGTACGACGTATTACGTATGACGTCAACCGTCCGCGTACACTCAGCGCGGCAATAGTGCCGCCAGCAGCAGGCCAACGGAGGAGACATGACCGCATTCCGGCAACCGGCCGCCACCGCTCCGGCGCCGGAGTGGGCACGACGACCGGCGAACCTCGCCAAGGCGGTGACCGCGGAACTGGTGCAGCGCATCGTCCGCGGCATATACCAACCGGGTACCCCGCTGCCGCCGGAGGCCGCGCTCGGCGAGACCTTCTCGGTGAGCCGGACGGTCGTCCGGGAGGCCGTGAAGATCCTTCAGGAGAAGGGACTGGTGCAGGTTCGGCAGGGCGCCGGCACGCTGGTGACCCCGCCGGCCGTGTGGGACATGCTCGACGAACTCGTCCTGGCCGCGACCATCGCCGAGGACGAGAGCCTCGCGATCCTCGACGACCTCGTCGCCACCCGGCGGCTGCTGGAGTCGGACATGGCCAACGTCGCCGCCCGGCTGGCCGGCCAGGAGACCATCGACCGGCTCCGCGAGCTCGTGGACCGGATGGACCAGCTCGTTGACGACCCGGCCACCTATGTCGAGCACGACCGCGCCTTTCACGACACGATCATGCAAGCCTCGGAGAATCGCATCGCCCGTGCCGTCGTGCGCTCGCTGGAAAGCCAGGTCGTCAACACGGCCCGATACATGGGCAACCCCGCGCGTGACATGTGCGTGGAGTCCAACCGCGGCCACCGCCGCATCTACGAACGCATCGCCGCGCACGACCCGAGCGGCGCCGCCGAAGCGACGTTCACGCATATCACCGAGGCGTGGCTCGTACGCCGCAGCGGGGCCGGCACGCCTGAGCGCCTGCAACGCTGAAGCCGTCGCGGTGACTGTGGACACCTGGCCGTGGTGTGGCAGACTCCCGCCGATCACGATCAGAAGTGGAGCAGGACCATGGCGGCCGCGGACACGTCCGAGAAGGCACTGCGAGCCCGGGGCATCGAGCTTGTCCGAGCCGGCCGGTTCGACGAGGCGCGAGCCGTGTTCGAGGCGGTCGTCGCACTGCACCGGACGCCCGGCGGCGCTGACCAGCTGGCCGGCCTGGCGTTCGCGTCGTTGGAACTGGCCTGCCACCTGCACGGCGTGGACGAGCACGCCGACGCGGTCGGGGCGGCCCGCGCCGAGGCGGCGGGGGCGTGCGACCGGCTGGCCGCGGCCGGACCGGACAGCCCACCGCCGGCGGCGGCGGTCGTCGACGTATACCGGCGGCTGGTGCTGCTGTTGCGGGACCTCGACGGCGGCCCCGACGACGACGCGCCGGACTGGACAACGGCCCTTGACATCGCGTGGCGCGTCCACGGCCAGGTCGGCGCCGATGGCCGCAGCCCGCTGCCGGCACTGGCCTACACGCTCGCCGACCTCGTCAACCGAATCGTCCGGCCCAGGGAGTACCCGTACACCGGCGCCTGGGACGACGACGAAGAGGACGACTACGAAGTCGACGACCAGGAAGACCCGGACGAGGCCGTGCAGCGGGCTGTTACGGACTACGAACGCTGGTTCGCCGGACGGTCGGAAAGCATGCACGAGAGTGTGCCGCGCCTCGCCGACCTGGCGTGCGCGCTGGCCGAACGCGGTCACCGGCTGAACCGGGCCGGCCGGTCCGACGAGGCGCTCGCGATTTTCGAGGCGGTCGTCGCGCTGTGGCGGCTGGGCCCGGCCACCCCGCGCTGGCAGGCGCCGCTCGCCTTCGCGTGTCTGCAGGTCGCCTGCCATCCGCATGAGATGGCGGAGCAGGCCGAGGCGGCGTCCGCGGCCGGCGCCGAGGCCGCCGCGATCTGCGACCGCCTCGTCGAGGCCGCGCCGCCCGGCAACCCCATGGCCACGACCATCCGCTGGTATCTGCGGATCGTCCTGCTTCTCCGGGACGCCGACGACCACAACCCCGACGACGAGGACGCAGCCGACTGGGCCACGACCCGGTGGACCGCACAGGACGCCTACAGCAGGATCGGGCACACGGACACCACCGTGCCGCGGGCCGCGCTCGCGTACGTGCTGGCCCAATTCACCTACCTGATCCTGCATCCGGACCGCACCGTGACGTCGCAGGACATCGTCGAACGCTTCGAGGCGTTGCTCGAACCGATGAGCAGCAACGACGTATCGCTCGTCCGGGAACTCGTCTCCGACCTGCTCATCGCGGCACCCGCGCTGGCCGAGCGCGGCCATCCGGCGGAGGCGCTGCGGGCCACCCAGCAGGCCGCGGCGCTCATGCGCTGGCAGGCCACCGCGGACTTCACCAACCACGACTGGTCCGCGGACGACAACATCGACGAACTGGTCCCCAGCCGCACCGAACACGACGACTGGCGGACGGTCGCCAGCGTCCTGGAACAGCTGAGCGCGCGGCTGGACGAGGCCGGCTCGCTGGCCGAGGCGGTCGCCGAGCAGGCCGACGCCGTCACCTGGTATCGCAAGCTCATCGACTGGCGCCGGGCCGTGGGCGACCGTCGCTGGTCGGAGGAGTCGGCCGAGCCGCCGAGCCTCGAACGGCTCGGGCACTCGCTCGCCGGCGCGTTGAACAACCTGGCGTGGCGCCTCGGGCGGCTCGGGTCATGGCCGGACGCGCTGCCGGCCATCGAGGAGGCGGTGACGATCGACGCCCGGTCACCGGCCGGGCCGGACGACCCGGCCCAGGCCGAAGCGCAACGGATCCATCGACTGACCCTGATCGAGGTGTACGAAGGCCTCGGCCGCGACACGGACGCGCAGCGGCTCAGAGCGGAGGACGAGCGGACCGGGTAGCGCCCTGATGCCGCGTTGCGGTCGAAGTCCAGCGGTGAAATCAGCCGTGGTCGACCACCATTCGTACGCAGCTCGCGGCGATATACCGGTAGAACGACTCCTCGCCGACAAGCACCGTACGGAACCAATGATCGCCGGTCCCGCAGGCACTGTAGAAGCCACCGGACTCGGAGTGGCAGGACACCGCACGCCATACGCCCGGCTTCAGCGTCCATCTGAGCGTGGAGTTGACCGACGGGGCATCCCGGACGCTTACCCCGCTGACTCCGGCCTTCGGCGTGACACTGCACTCGTTCGCTTGGGCGGGGCCGGCGGTGACGGCCACGAGGCCGGCGGTGGACATGAGGATCGTGGTGGCCGTCGCGGCCACCTTGCGGTGAATCATGAGTTCTCCCCCGTTGGAACGGATCCTGGAAGGACCCTAAGCCCGGAAACGATCAACCGGGATTTTGCTGCATGAAATGAGCGGCCGATCTCCCGCAGTACGAGGATTCGGGCCAATGTCCCGGAGGCGCCGGTCGCCTGTGGACGGCCCGCCTGCGCCGGGGTCCGCCGTGGGCCCGTAGCGGATCGGGCGCTCCCGCAACCGTTTCCCTCCGATGATCGATGAGGGACAATGGGTCTGCTCGCTCGATCGATCCGGAGTACCGCCCGGAGGCCATCATGAACGAGAACACTGATCCGCCACGTGAGTTCTCCCGTGCGGGATTGGCGGCGGACATCAACCACGACTATTCGACCGGCGACGACGGTGTCGTCCCGCTGTCCAGACGCCGGTCGATGTACCACTTCGTCGCGTTGTGGATCACCCTCGCGGCCGGCTTCACCTATCTGTTCCTGGGCTTCCAGTTCCACGACGCCGGATACTCGCTGGCCAGATCGGCGGCCGTCGGCGCGTTGGGCGGGGTCTGCTACATCGCGTACGCGGTCCCGGCCGCCTATCTCGGCTCCCGAACCGGCCAGACCCACGCCCTGCTCACCCGGTCGATCTTCGGCAAGGCCGGGTCGGTCCTGGTGTCGCTGCTGCTGATCCTCGTCGCGGCGGGCTGGGCGGCGTTCGCGTTCCATCTGCTCGCCACGCTCTACGACGGGCTCTTCGGCTGGGGCCACATCGTCGCGATCAGCGTGGTGCTGGCGGTGCTGGGCATCGTCAACAACCTGTTCGGCTTCACCGGGATCACCGCCTTCGCGCGCTACCTGGTCGCTCCGCTGATGATCGTCTGGGTTGGCTATCTGGTCGTCAAGGGCCTGACCGGCCTGCCGTCGACGGGTTCCGGCACCGGCTCGACGCTGCCCCTGCTGACCGGCGCCGGAATCGCGATCGGCTCGGTGATGTGGGGAAACGAGCCGGACACCTGGCGGTACGGCAGGCCGCGCCTGATCTGGCCGCTGCCGGCGTACACGATCGCGGTTTTCGTGGGTCTGGTGCTGTTCGTGGCCGGCGGCTGGACGATGGCCGAACTCTCGCACGCCGGGCCGTACGATTTCGGTCCGGCGTTCCGGTACACGGTGGAGTATTCGCTGTTCGGGGCCCTCTGGCTGGGCGCGGTCGTGGCGACGGTCCTGCAGGTGGCCATCAACGACGGCAACTACTACGAGATGGTCAACGGCGGACAGAACCTGGTCGGGCACGCCCGCGGCTGGCGGCGCTGGCACACCTGCCTGGTGATGGCCGCGCTGACCGCGGTGTTCACCTGGTGGTTCCCGCATCTGGAGAACGGGTTCTTCACGGTGGCCGGCTGGTCGGCGGTCGCGCTGCCGAGCACCACCGTCGTCATGTGCGCCGACCAGTTCGTGCTGCCCCGGTTCGGCGCGGCGCGGCGTACGGTGGAGCCGATCCCGTCGTGGCGCGAGGCCGGCCTGGCGAACTGGCCCGGCATCGTGGCCGTGCTGGCCGCGATGTTCTTCGGCGCATGGGGGCTGAACCTGCTGCCCGGCCAGACGTCGGCGCCGTCGCTCGGACTCGTCCCGGTCGAGGCGTGGCTGCTGGCCGGCGCCGTCTATCTCGTCCTGGCCGTGCCGGTTGCCCGATCCGCGGGCGGCGGCCGACTGTTGGGCTTCGCCACGCGCGTGCCGCGGGCCACGAACGAAGGGATCATGCGATGACCGACGAGGCCCGTGCATTGCTGGACGCGGTTCGTGCCGACCTCGCGCCGCACGACGAGCGCAACCGGCTGGTGCCGGAGATCGCCGCCGGGCGGGCGCCGCTGGCCGCGATCGGCGCGCTCGCCACCGAGGAGATGTCGATCGTGCCCAGCGACCGCCGCAGCTTTCTCACCCTCGCCGCGAACGCTGCCGAACCCGCCACCGCCGACTTCTTCGCCGACCTCGGCAAGGGCGAGAACATCGTGCTCGGTACCCTCCCGGCGATGGCCGACGCGGCCGGCTTCGACGCGCGGACCCGCCGCGACTACCGGCCGCGGGCGGGATGCCAGGCGTACCCGGCGTACCTGGCCTGGCTCGCGCTGAACGCGGATCCGGCAGCGGTCGTGCTCGCCGTCACCGCCAACTTCGCGGCCTGGGGTTCGTACTGCGCGACGTTGGCGGCGGCGCTGCGCGGCAGGTACGGCTTCGGCGACGAGGCGTGCGCGTTCGTCGACTTCTTCGCCACCCCGGCTCCGGCGTTGGAGGAGTTGGCCGTCTCGGCGATCCAGCAGGCCCTCGACGGCGGCCGGGCGGTCGAGCAGGGCCGGGAGTACGGCCGGCTGCTGCAGGAGTACGAGCTGATGTTCTGGAACACGCTCGCCGGGTGACCGGCCCGCGCCAAGCGCCGCCGCCGACGACCCGGCGATCGGCTGAGCGACGCACGATCGGCCGGAGGGTCGATTCAGTCGAGCGGCTGTCGGTGCTGCAGCCGGGTCAGGACCCGGGTCAGCTCCGGGCCGAGCTCGCCGACCAGGTCGTGCCCCGGCTCGCCGCGGTTCGGCAGGTTCCACAGGAAGTGGTAGGCGACAGCTGTCCTTTCGTCCAGGCCGCCGGACCGCACGACCGCCTCCATGAAGTCGAGTGTGCTGCGCCAATCCGGCTCGTCCCGGTCACCGAGGTAGGACCGGACCGTGACCTGGACGACCTCCCAGAAAAACATCGAGGGCGCGAACTGGCCGTGGGCGTCGACGTTGTTGAAGTGGACGTAGTCGAAGTCGGGGAACGTCGACAAGAGAGCTCGGGCGATCTTCTCCACCGCCGGCTTCTCAGCGTCCTGATGACTGTTCATCAGCAACCCTAACTCGATCTTGAAGTGGCGAGACAGGCACTGACATTCGTCCCGGGTTCGCTGAATCCAGGCGGCGACTTGGGTACGCGAGGCGGTGAGGTCGCCCTGCAGGAAGCGGGTCAGCATGAGGGCGATCTGGGCGTGCACCGCGCTGAACTCCGCACCGTCCAGAGCTCTCAGCCGCTCGAGCGCGTCGGCCAGCAACGTCTCGGCGCGGTGCAGGTCGCCGCGGTGCATGGCCACCGCGCCGAGTCGCTTGGTGGCACGGGCCAGGGTGAGTGCGTCGCCGCAGTCGCGGGCCATGTCGTGCGCCGCGCGCAGCAGGTCGGTCGCCACGTCGAGGTCGCCCCGCACGGTGGCCAGGTGACCGGCGGTGAGGTCGAAGCCGTGCAGGACCAGCCGGCCGCGCTCGACGAACAGCGCCACCGACTCGCACCGGGCCAGGTCGGCGAGGCTCGACCGGCGCGGCTCGGGTACCGGCAACGGCGGTATCTGGACCAGGATCTCACCGCTGATGGCAAGGGACTCCCGGCTGGTGGCCAGCACCCGTAGGTCCGGGCAGCCGCGCAGCAGCCGGTCCACGACCGCGGCGCACGCGGGGATCAGATGCTCGCAGTTGTCCACCACGAGCAACGTGGGCCGGCCGGCGAGTTGCTCGACCAGCAGCCGCAGCGGCTCGCTCTCATGCCCGCGTACGCCGAGCGTGGCCGCGATCAGATAGGCGAGCGTCTCCACGTCCCGCACCTGCTGGACGACCTGCGCCGGCTCGTGCAGCTCGGTCAGGTCGACGAACCACACCCGGTCGCGAAAGGCCCGCCGCACCTGCGCCGCCACCCGCATGGCCAACCGGGTCTTGCCGGAGCCACCGATCCCGGTGAGCGTGACCAGCCGCGCGTCGGTCTGGTAGGTCGGCAACAGGCCGAAGGCCAGCGTGCTGCCGCTCATCAGCAGCAGCGACGACACGAGCGCCGGGCGCCGGCCGACGCGGTCCCCGACGTGTCCGAAGATGACGGCCCCGACCGGACGTACGACGAACCCGACGGCGAAGATGGCGAACGTGGACAGCAACGCGGCGGGACGTTCGCGCATCACATGCATCCTCCCGCTGTCACGGTGCCGCAATCGGCGGTGCGGCGCCACCGGAACCACCCGAACGAGGAGCCGTCCTGCTGGCGACCGATGCGGTTCGCGGAATTGTGATCAGAGCTGTTCAGGCGTCCGGTTGCCGGGTAGTCACCCGATCAGGGGTGACCCCTGATCGGGTGTCGACATGCACCGATGCCGGTGCCAGCCTGAGGTGATGGGACGACAGAGAGTGATCGATGTCGGGCTTGATTCCCGGCGGACGACCCTGGCGGTCAGCGTCGGCACTTTCATCGCCGGCTACGACAACCTGCTGTACGGCTACTTCGCCACCGTCTTCGCCGTCGTCTTCTTCCCGCCCGGCAACTCGACCGCCGCGCTCATCCAAACCTTCTTGATCTTCGCGGTGGGGTTCGCCGCGCGGCCCCTGGGCGGCATGTTCTTCGGTCACGTCGGTGACCGCGTCGGCCGGCGTCCCGCGCTGGTCGCCTCGATCCTGTCGATGGCGCTGGGCACACTGGGCATCGGCCTGCTGCCGACCTACGCGACCATCGGGCTGTGGGCGCCCGCGCTGCTGCTCGCCAGCCGCCTGCTGCAAGGGTTCTCGGTCGGCGGCGAGTACGTCGGCGCGAACGTCATGATTCTGGAGCATGCCGAACACGAGCGCGCCGGCCGCCGCGTGTCCGCCAACACGGTGGCCGGCTACCTGGGCATCGCCGCGGCCGGCAGCACAAGCCTGCTGCTGGCCACGGTGTTGACCGACGCACAGCTGACGTCCTGGGGCTGGCGGCTGCCGTTCCTGTTCGCGCTGCCGCTGGTGGGGGTGGGGCTCTACCTGCGGCTACGGATTCCGGACAGCCCCGAATTCCAGGAGGCCAAGCGGGTACGGTTCCCGCTCGGCACGGCGCTGCGGCACGGCTGGCGCGGCATCCTGGTCTACGGCGGCTGGATCGTGATGGTCGGGCTCGGTGGTTACGTCCTGCACACGTACATGGCCAGCTATCTGAAGACGGTGGTCGGCATGGACTCCGCCGGCGCGTTCGGCGCGAACCTGGCCGCCGTGGTCATCCTGGCGATCGGCGCGGTGCTGGGCGGAATCCTCGTCGACCGGTACCCACCCTGGATCGTGGGATTCACGGCCGCGCTGGGCATCGCGCTGACCGTGGTGCCGGGCTTCCTGATCATCCGTCAGGGCAGCGTCGCCGCCGCGATCCTAGGTCAGGCCATGTGGGGTGTGTGCCTCGGCGTCGCGGCGACGTTGGGCAGCACCCTCACCAAGTCGCAGTTCCCGGTCGAGATGCGGTACACCGCGACCGCGTTCGCCCACAACGTCACCGTCACATTGTTCGGCACCACCGCGCCGTACGTTTCCGCGTTCCTCATCGACCGGACCGGCAACCGGTTGGCCCCCGCCTGGTACCTGGTCATCATGGCCTGCGTGGCGATGACGGTAGCGATGACCGCGCTCCGCAAGGCCTCCCGCGGCACGGTCCCGGCGCCGGGCCTTCCGCGGGGACATGCGCGACAACGCGCGATGCCCTGAGAAGATGGGCCGGCGACACCGCCACGGTTCAACATCATCTATGCTCCCCAGCCATGCTCGACCGAAGCGCGCTGATCGACCGGGTCGTGGTCGTGCTGGATCCACGCAAGGCGTATCCGGAGGCGGCGGCGGCCGACCAGGCGCTGGCCCGGCGTGACTGGCCCGCTTGCCGGGCCGTGCTCGACGCCGCGGACGGCGCGGCGCGCACGACCCTCATCCAGATCCTGGGCGAGCGACCGCGGATCGAACCCTTCCTGCGCGAGGTGCTGGCCGCCGACCCGTCCGACTCGGCGGCGGCCGCCGTGCTCGCCGTCCACCTCACCCGGGTCGCCTGGCGGATCCGCTCCACGTACCAGGCGAGCCTGGTGACACATCGACAGTTCGAAGGCTTCCGGCGGCGGCTCGTGCAGGCCGACCAGGTGTTGCAGGCCGCGATTTCGTACGCGCCCGGCGACCCCGCGGTCTGGACGGCCCGGCTGCCCGTGGCGCGCGGCCTCGAACTCGGCGCTCTGGAGAGCGCGCGGCGTTACGCCGGCCTCGCCGCTGTCGACCCGCACCATCTTCCCGGCCAGTTGCATCGGCTCGTACAGCTCTGCCCGAAGTGGGGCGGCGACTGGTCACAGGTGGATGCGTTCGTCAACGAGGCGGTACGGGATCTGCCCGACGGCGCGCCGAACCACGCGCTGCTTGCCGAGGCGTACATCGAACGCGCGGTCGGTTCCGTGGGCGACGGGCACGCGGATACGACGTTGGATCTGCAGCGGGCGATGTACCGGGCCGCCGAGCGGTCGATCTTCCATCCCGAGTTCTGCCGTACGCCGGGTTGGGTGCGCGCGGCAAGCTCGTTCGCCCTCGCATTCAGCCTGACCGGCGACCGGGCACAGGCGGGGCGTGCCTGGGCGGTGCTCGGCCGGTACGCGAGCGCGCAGCCGTGGACGTACCTCGGCGATCCGAGGCTCGCGATCCGGCGAACGGGAATCGGCCGGACCTGGAGGACGCGATGACCGGTCAGCAATGCGTCGACGGGATTCCCGTCCTGCATGCCGAGACCTCCGGCCCGACGCGTGCCGGGCTGGTGTTCCGGGTCGGACAGGCCGACGAGACTCTCCCCCGGCGCGGAATCACCCACCTCGTCGAGCACCTCGCCCTGCACTCGACCGGCGTCGCCGACTACCACTACAACGGCATGACCGGCCTCACGCACACCTCGTTCGTGTCCGCCGGCACACCCGAGCAGGTGGTCACGTATCTGGCCGACGTCTGCGCCGCGCTTCGCGAGCTGCCGGTGGACCGGATCGTCGTGGAGAAGGACATCCTGCGGACCGAGCAGATCTGGCACGGCAACCCTGACGGCATGCTGATCTGGCGGCACGGCGCGCGCGATTACGGGCTGCCGGAATACCCGGAGCACACCACCGCGCTCACCGAGGCCGATCTGCGGGAATGGGTGGCCCGGTACTTCACCCGAGCCAATGCGGTGCTGTGGGTGGCAGGGGAGTCGGTACCCGACGGCCTGCGCCTCGACCTGCCCGACGGTGAGCGCCGACCGGCGCCGGCCCCCTCCTCGACCCTGCCCAGCACACCGGCCTGGTTCGCCGGGTCGCAGCCGGACGTGCTGTGGACCGGCCTGGTCACCGCCGGACCCGCGGGCCGCGTCCTTGCCGACCTGCTCGGCCGCCGGTTGGCCCAGGACCTCGTCGTCGCGGGTGGGCTGGCGTCCGCCACGCACGCTTCGTACGACGTGCTCTACGGCACGGTCGCGCAGCTCACCGCACGGGCCGCACTGATGCCCGACAAGCGCCGCGTGCTGCTCGGCGCGTTCGTGGACCTGCTCGCCTCCGTGGCCGGTTGCCGGATCACCGATGAGGAGGTGGGGACGCTCGTGGAAGCCGCCATGGAGCAGACGCGGCACGCCGAGCGGACCGGCCGCGGACTGCCCAGGCAGGCCGAGCGGTTGCTGGCCGGGGTGCCGCTGATCTCGTACGAACAGCAGGTGGCCGCGCTGCACGAGGTCACTGCGACCGACGTGGCTGCCGCCGCCCGGGAAGCATATGACTCGGGCCTGCTGCGCACCCCCGCCTTGGACGCGTCGTGGACAGGGTTCGCCGAGGCGCCGTGGCGCTCGGCGAAGGCGGTCACCGGCCGGGCCTTCCGCAGCAAGAACGGACACAGCCGGCTCATCGTCGGGCCCGACGGCGTCACCAGTGAGCATGGCGAGAACGTCGGTACGGTGCGATACGACGACTGCGCGGTCGTTCTCTGCCGGGCGGACGGCGGCCGAGTCCTGATCGGCCACGACGCGATCACGGTCGCCGCGGAACCCGCCTGGTATGGCGACGAGGCTGTGCGCGAGATCGACGCCCGGGTATCCCCTGCGCTGCGCAGCGATCAGCCAGCCCGCACCGCCGAGCAGATCGGCACGCTCGGCGAGCCGCCGCGCGTACGCGCGCCGTTGTGGGCTGTCCTGCGCCGGGACGCACCGATCTACGGTTTCGTCGCCCGCCAGCTCGTCGGCGCGGCAGTACTCGCCTTCCTCGGCGCCATCCTCGTCATGGTCGGCGTGACAATGGCAACGGGGAACCACGCGTACGGGCTCGGCGCGATCTTCGTCGCCCCAGGCGCCTACCTACTGCAGCGCCAGCTACGCCGAATGTGGCAGACAGTTGATCCGTTGATCGCTCGCTGACGCCGCGAACCGCTGGGCGAGGATGGCGTCGCCGGCGTTCTGATCAGCCGCGTTCGGCGGGTGTGAGTGGCTTGTGCATCACGATGACGACGCTCGGTGAGCCGTTGGCGCCGGTCAGCGTCTGGCGGGCGGTCTCGCGGTAGCCCCGTGCCCGGTAGAGCGGCTCGCCGGACAGGGTCGCGCCGAGCTCGATGGCCTTGTATCCGGCAGCCCGCGCGGCGTTCTCGCCCAGCCGCAGCAGCAGCGAACCGACACCCTGGCGGATCCAGCCGGGACGGGTGTACATGGCGCGGATGCGGGCCGCGTCGGTCGCCGGGTCGGCGTAGCTGTCGTCGCGGCCGGCCGTCTGGTCGCCGCCGTAGAGCGTACGGCGCCTGCTCCAGCCGCCGCAGCCGACGATGAGGGCCGTCCCGTCCTGGACGGTCTCGACCACGAAATAGGTGCGGTCGGAGATCAGCGTGGTGTCCAGGCCCATCGACTCCTGCGTCGCGGAGATCTCCTCGCCGGTCAGGAAATCCTTCATGTTCTCGGCGATGGCTGCCTTCATCAGATCCTCGATCGCGCGCACGTCAGCCTCGGTCGCCAGGCGATGGGTGAATCTCGGGGCGTTCATCCGGCGATTGTCCGTGCCGCGAACGTCGCGGTCGAATCCCGACCGGCCCCGATCACGGTCACGTCCGCACGAGCTCCCCCTTGATACGGCTTCGTCCTGCCCGTCCGCAAGCTGAGCTGACGGCTGGGCGAGCGTCCTTGATCGTCGAGACACCAGACGCTCATGCCACGGACGAGCCCGCAAGGCCTTGGCATTCAAAGCCACATGCACGAAAGTATCTACGCTGCCTCAGCGTCTCACCGGCGTGTTCCCTACCGGGAATACACCTAGAAACCACGCTATACCTACTAGAAATGGACGCGATATGGTCAATCCCGGGCCCTTCTCGGGGTCGCCTGCCGACGAGCCGCCTCCCTCCGGACATCCCGCACCTCCGCCCCCGCCGCCTTCGTACGGCGCTCCGCCCCAGCAGCCCCCGTACGGTGCTCCGCCGCCGCAGCCGCCGTACGGCGCTCCGCCCCAGCAGCCTCCGTACGGCGCTCCCCCGCCGGGGACCGGTTACCCCCCGCCGCCCTACGGCACGCCGGCGGGTGGCGCTCCGGGAATGCCCATGAGCGGGGTCGGACAGCCAGGCAACCTGGCCGACCGGTTCGTGGCGAGATTCATCGACGGTCTCATCGTCGGCGTCGTGGCCTTGATCATCAACTTCGTGCTGGCGTTCATCTCGAATTCCTGGTTCCTCACCGGGTTCCTCTCCGCGGTGGCGACCGCGGCCCTGTACCTCGGCTACTTCGGCTATCTCGAGTCCAGCCGAGGGCAGACGATCGGCAAGCAGGCGATGAAGCTGAAGGTGGTCGGCCCGGATCGCATCAGCAACCCGACGATGGAGCAGGCCATCCGCCGCAACATCTACATGGCGTTCGGCCTCCTGCGCATCGTTCCGTTCCTCGGCGGCGTGCTGAGCGGCCTGGCCGGGCTGGTAGCGGTGATCGTGATCGTGGTCAACATCAACAGCGACCCGCAGCGTCAACACTGGTTCGACAAGTTCGCCGGTGGCACCCAGGTCATCAAGATCGGCTAGATTGCCACGCTCACGTCGATGACGTGGGCACGCCCGCCGGTCCGTGTTCAAGTGGCTTCCGCTTGAACACGGACCGGCGATGCCGAGTTCGCCATGTTCGGCGAATGCAACAGCGCCGCACACAACAGCCCGCAGGTTGCGCCTCGCGCACGATAGCCACGACCGCGGTCGATGTCGTCAGCCGTGCGTGGTATCCGCCTACCACTGCGGAGGGAGAACCCAGCCGGTACGAGCCTCGCGGATCTCCGCCTACCGGCACACGCGCCGGACCCGCCGCGGCTGCTGTACTCGTCCCGGAACTCGTCGGGACTGCGGAGGAGGGTGCGCGAGATGTTGCGAAGAATTGGTGCCGTGCTCGGCGTCGTCGTGCTCGCATTCGGTGCGGTGCTGGTGCACACCACCGTGGCAACGGCGGCGACACTCCAGGTTTGTCACACCATCACCCGCGCCTACATGGGGGTGGTCCACTCGGCCCGGGTCTGCGTGAACTACGTCAAGCCGGCCCGCGGGATCAGCTATTACCTGGTCGAGTCGACGCGCGTGTGGAACCCTTGCGACCCCTACACCTGGGAGCAGTTTGCGATCATGAAGTTCTGGGCGAACAACGGCGCCTACTACAGCGTGTACACCGGGGCGATCGCCTGCGGCCACACGTACATCAAGTCCTGGCCCTACCCGCGGGTGGACAACGATGACCCGGTGTTCTTCGAGGTCGACGACTACGTCCTGAACCCCTGCAAGGTCAACATACGGCCGGCCACCTGGGAGAACGCGCAGAACATCTACGTATCCGGGTTGTGTCTCTGACAGGTCACGCAAACCGGGCCACCAGGGGTCGGCCCGATGGTCTTAAACCCGAGGTGTTCTGTCGCCATGACAGGCGGGAACCGTCCACCCTCGACGGCGGGCCGATCGGGCACCTCGCGGCGAGCGGATACGCGGCAACGCAACGCGGCCGGCTGTCTAACCTGAGAGGTCATGATCGCCGATCGCGCAAAAGGGGAACCGCCATGCTGCATGTACGGGTCATCTCGCCGGCGCCCGTCACCGACCAGCTGACCCGGTACCTGGCCGGCGAGGAGGCCGTCACACACCTGATTGTCCTGCCCGGCACCGCGCAAGCCCCGCCCGGCGACGTGGTCGAGTTCGACGTCGTACGGGAGGGGGCCAGCCGCGTCCTGGACACCCTCCGCGGCTTCGGCATCGACCGCGACGGCGCGATCGTCATCGAACGCATCGACGCCACCCTGTCCGCGTCCGCCGACCGCGCGGCGCGGCGGGTGCCGGGCCTCGGCGTGGACGCGGTCGTCTGGCACGAGATCGAGCACCAGACCGGCGAGGAGGCCGCCCTGTCCGCCTCCTACCTCATCTTCATGGCCGTCGCCATGATCATCGCGGCCGTCGGGGTGCTGCTGGACCAGCCGATCCTCATCGTCGGCTCGATGGTCGTCGGACCCGAGTTCGGCCCGCTCGCCGCGCTGTGCGTCGGCCTCGTCCAGCGTCGGCTGCATCTGGTGCGACGCTCGGCGCTCGCGCTCTCGGTCGGCTTCCCGGCCGGCATGCTCGTCACCGTCGCGGCGGTGTGGCTGCTCACCGCCGCGGACCTCGTCGACAGGTCGATGCTCGTGGCGGAGCGGCCGCTGACCGACTTCATCTGGCGACCCGACGCCCTGTCCTGGGTCATCGGGTTCCTCGGCGGCATCGCGGGGATCCTCTCGTTGACTTCCGCGAAAGCCGGCACGCTCGTCGGTGTCCTCATCTCGGTGACGACCATCCCGGCGGCGGCCAACGCCGCCGTCGCCCTCGCCTACGGCGCCCGCGACGAAGCCCTCGGATCGGCACTCCAACTCGTCATCAACGTGGCCGCCATCATCCTCGCCGGCGTCCTGACCCTCGTCGTCCAGCAAACCGTGTGGAGCCGCACCCGCCGAAGGTGACCGGGCCGAACGGCTGCCGGTCCAGCACAGGACCGCATCGGCGTTGGCTGGCGCGGTGAAGGAGGCAGCATCGTAGGCCCGGTCAGGCGGACGCGGGGCCTGCTCTAGGGGCTACTCGGTACTACCGTATAGCGGTACTCGGTGGTACGAGGTACCAAGTGGCGAGGAGCCGTGATGGACGACCTGACGGAGATGCTGAAGGGCACGCTCGAAGGCTGCGTGCTCCAAATCATCAGCGACGAGGAGACCTACGGGTACGCGATCACGCGTCGGCTGAACGAGCTCGGCTTCACCGACGTCATCGAGGGGACGGTTTACACCATCCTGCTGCGGCTGGAGCGCAACGGACTGGTCGAGGTGGCCAAACGACCATCCGGGATGGGTCCGCCGCGCAAGTTCTACACACTAAACGACGTCGGGCGCAAGGAACTCGCGACGTTCTGGGCGAAATGGCAGTACGTCGCGTCACGCATCGACAGGCTCAAGGAGGGCGGGCGATGAGCTTCTGGGAGACCATCACCGGCAGCGATCTCACCAGGCAATGGAAGGCGTTCGAGGCCCGGGCCGAGGCGTTGCCGGCCGGCTACCGGGCAGCGTGGGAGCAGATCAAGGGCAACCTCCTACTGTACGGGGACTTCACGGGCCGCAACCTGACGCCGATCGTCGATGCCGCCCTCGGGCTGCTCGAGGAGGCATCGGCGGACGGGTTGAGCGTCGACGAGGTGTTCGGCGACGACATTCCCGGCTTTTGTGCGGCGCTGGCCGGCGGAAGGGGAGCCAAGACCTATCGCGACCGGTGGCGCGAGCAGTTGAACCGGAACGTCGCAAGGAAATTGGGCCGGCTGGGAGGCTGACGTGGGTATCCAGGACATCATCGAGGGCAAGAAGCAGTGGCGGGCGCACGTGGCTCGGGTCCGGGCACTCCCGCCGGACTACCAGATCGTCTACAAGGAGATGCAGAGATACCTGTTCAAGGTCGGGCCGACCGACCTCGCCGACGGGGGCCTGCTCCCCGGAATTGTCGACTTCTTCGCGGAGGGCGCCGCGGCCGGCAAGGGCGTGCTGGAGCTCACCGGCAACGACGTCGCCGCCTTCTGCGACGGCCTGATCCAGGACTCGCGCACCTATGCGGAGGTCTATCAGGAGTCCCTCAGCGGGAAACCCGGTACGACCGAGAAGTAACACCCGTCGAAGCCACGGTCACCTCAGGCGAGTCACGGAAGTCGTCGTCGGGCGGGAGCGCCAGGGCCCGCCGCGCGTACGCACGGACGTCGGCGTCCGGGTCGTCGGCGGCGGCCCGCAGGATGGCCGCCACCTCCGCGCGCTCCGCCCAGCGGCCCAGCGAACGGACGGCCGCGCGGCGGACGTCGAGGTTGCCGTCGCGGGCGGCGTGCGACAGGGCCGGCACGGCGGTTCCCGTTTCGGCGGATCCCAGCGCCTTCGCCGCGCCTTCGCGTACCTGCCGGGATGGTTGCGCCGCGGAAGAGTCCGCATCCTGGAACCGGCGGCCGCGACCGAGGGCCGGCGGCCATATTGCCACGAGGCACGTAGGTGATATAGGAATTACGAGCGGTCCGCGGCTCGGCCCGGCCGCTACTCGATTCCCATCTGTCAGAGATCTCATCAGCGAGCTTTCCAGGAGGGCGCCGTGACACCGCTGACCGAAGCGGAAGCCGAGCGCCACTTGGCCGCCCACGCGTTGCTCCCCGCCCATCCGGGATTCGTCGGGCTCGCCGTCGACCTCCCCCACCCCGCGCCGGCCCCCGCCGGCACGACCCGGCTGCGGCACGGCTTCCGCACCGTCGCAGCGGACCGGACGGTGGTCAGCGGCCCGCCCTCCCCCGGCCTCGACATCGCCGTACGGCGCATGACCGAAGACCTCGGCGCAACCCATCCGAGCGCCGCGGTTCGGGTCAGCCTGGAGGCCGGCACCGACGACCACGGCCCCACCGGCATGAGCCACCGCTGGGCCGTGGCGCACGCGATCGCCCCCGTGCTCGTGGCCGCCTTCGCCAACTCACCCGGCGCCGGGCGGCGCACCCGGCGTCCGGCGTTGCCGGCCGCCGGCGCGGAGGACCCACGCACCGCATGGGCGCGGCAGGTGCTGGACGCGCCGGCGAGTCCGGACTCGCCGGCCACCTTCCGCGACCGGATCCGGCACGGCAGCGGCCGGCCGGCGACGATCGCCGACCTCGACCGGCACCGGCGGGCCTTCCGCCCACCGGTTGCCGCCCGCGGCCACCTGGAGATCGGCGTCACCGACCGGCTGCCCGGCGACGGGTGGGTGGTGGCCGCCGCGGTCGTCACCACCCTGGTCGACGACCGGCAGGCGGCGGCCGAGGCCCTGGTCGCCACGGCCGCGCTGCGCACCACGCCGCGCCTCTGGGAACGTGCCCTGCGCGACGCGCTCACCGACCCGGACATCGCGGCGGCCGCCCGCTCGCTGTTCCTGTCCGCCTACGCGGCGCTCGGCCGCCGCGGCGTGTCCCGGCCGATCCGCGACTCGGTCGCCGACTACCTCGAACGCTACGTGGGCCGGGGCCGCTGCCCGGCCGACGACCTGCTCGCCACCCGCACCGAGCAGACCCGGCCGTGACCGGCGGCCCGCAGGTGGGGGCCGGCCGGCGAGGTCGGTGGTCAGCACCGAGTGGCCGTGTGCCCGTTGACGGCGGCGGGCAGGGCAGCGACCCCGGGACCGGACAGTTCGGGGACGGCGACCGGGCGCCCGGAAACGAGCAGGAGCAGCGCGGCGATGGGGCCCTCGACGCGCGGGCCTGATCCGGCGCGCCAGGGCACGTCGGTGGCGACGAGTTCGACACCGCGGAGCCGGCGCCGGGCGTGGAACGGAAAGGAATGCTGCCAGATGTGGTCGGCCGCGGCGAGCGCGGCGTCCGGCGGCGTCGGATAGCGGCGGCCGAGCGGCCGGGCGATGTCCTGCGCATGGCACAGGAGATCCACCAGCGGCTCGATGGCGGTGGTGAATGGCGGGGTGTGGCGGGAGCCCACCATCGTCCGCAGAGCCTCCGGGAACTCCCGGGTGGGTCGGCGGGCCTGTCGCCATGCGGTGTCGCGGATCATCCGGTCGAAGCTGCCGCGGGCTCGCAGCATCGCGATGGCCAGGCCGGCCACGGTCATCGGCGGCGCCGTCAGGTGGGCTGCGACGTCGCGGATCGTCCACGCGGTGCACAACGACGGTGTCCGCCATTGCGCGTCATTGAGTTCTTCCAGCAGGTCGGCCAGGCGCCGACGTTCCTCATCGATGACTGCCCACAGCTGATCGGTGTCCATTTCGCGCCCTCGAGGTTGAGTAACGGTAACTAGCATTAGCTACGGACCATAGCTTGAGCTAGACTCCAGTGCACTGTCGGAAAAGTGGCACGGCTGTCGGAGAGGACGGGTCTTGGTGAACGGGCACGCAGCGCCGGGGGCCGACGAAATCGTCACCGGCGATCGCCGTCATCGGCGCCGGGAGCAGACAATCAGCGAGATCCTGGAGCACGCCCTCGTGGTGATGGGCCAGGCCGGCGCCGCGGGACTGAGCATGGCCGCGGTGGCTCGGCGGATGGACGTCAAACCGCCGTCGCTGTACAAGTACTTCGCCTCGCTGACCGATCTGTACGACGCGCTCGTGGCACGCGGCCACGCCGACAACCTGCAGGTCGTACGCAACGCTCGTGATCATGCGGAGCCGGGCCTGGCCGCCTTGCTGGCCTGCGGCCGAGCCTCGGCCCGGTGGGCCGTTGAACATCCGGTCCTGGCTCAGCTGCTGTTCTGGCGTCCGGTGCCCGACTACCGCCCGAGCGACGCGGCGTTCGCTGATGCGCTTGCCGTCGTCGACGTGCTGCGCACGTGCCTGGCCGAGGCGGCCGAGGCGGGCGAGCTCGCCCCCGGGACAGACATCGACCAGGCCCTCGACATGATGTCCATCGCGCATTTCGGCATGATCAGCCAGCATCTCGCCAACGACCCGCACGGCGGCTGGCCGGGCGGCCGGTACGCCCGGCTCTACGACATCGCGGTTGCTGCGCTTCTCGACCGCTACCGACCCGGGCAACGTCAGTGAGGTCGACCACTGCTCATCAAACTCGGCCGTCTACACCGTCACCACTCGTCTACCGGACGCCGACCGTGCGCAGGGTGGCGAGTACCAGTGCCCGGGTGACGGTGACGACCTCGCTCAGGCGGACCTGTTCCCGCGGGCCGTGTGCGAGGCGGACGTCGCCGGGGCCGTACTGCAGGGTGGGGATGCCCGCCCCGGCATAGAGGCGCAGGTCGCTGCCGTACGGGGCGCCCCGCTCGGCCGGGCGGGGACCGCCGGTGACGTCGGCGTGCGCGCCGCCGACCAGGGCGGCGAGGGGGTGTCCGGCGGGCAGCCGTCCGCTCGCGAACTGGCCGCCGGGCCAGGTGACCGTGGCGGTTCGGCTGCGCAGCCACTCGTCGTCCGCGCAGGCTTCGGCCACGCAGGCTTCCAGTTCCGCGCGGGCCTCGGCGGGGTCCTCGCCCAGCCGCACACCGAGCCGCCCCTCGGCCACCAGCAGGTCGGGGACGCTGCTGGCCCAATCACCGGCGCGGAGGGTGCCGACGGACAGCGGGTAGGGAATCGGATATTCGGCCATGAGCGGGTCGGCGTCGGCGTTGCGGCGGGCTTCCAGGCGGGCGAGCCGGTCGTGGATCGGCAGATAGGCGTCGATGGCGCTTCGGCCGGCGTACCGGGTGCTGCCGTGGGTGGCCCGGCCGGGGACCTCGATGCGGAAGGTGAGGGCGCCGGCGTTCGCGGTCATGAGCGCACCGCTGGTCGGTTCGGTGATGACGCAGGCATCGCCGGTGTGACCGCGGGCGAGGGTGCCGAACGCGCCGAGCCCGCCATCCTCCTCGCTGACGACGAAGTGCGCGGACACTTGGCCACGCAGCCGCGCACCGGCCTGCCGGATCGCGGCCAGCGCGGCGAGAATCGCCACCACGCCGGCCTTCATGTCGCACGCTCCCCGGGCGTGCACGGTGTCCCCGGCGAGCCGCGGGCGGAACGGGTCGTCCGCCCATTGCGCCGGATCGCCGGGCGGTACGACGTCGACGTGCCCCTGCAGCACCAGCGTCGGCCCGTCGCCCCGGTGCTGCGTGCCGCCGACCAGGCCCCACGCCTCGGTGCGCGGCGCCTCACCGCCCGGGAAGTCGGGATGTGCGCGCAGGTGGGGCAGGTCCATGGACCACAGGTCGACGTCGAGGCCCAGCCGCTCCAGATGCCGGGCCAACAGGTGCTGCAGCTCGGACTCGGCGGCGCTGCCCGTCACGCTCGGCACCGCGAGCAGTTCCAGCAATGTCCGGGCGATGGCCGCCTCGTCCACCGCGGCCAGCGCGGCCGTCTCCACGTCGATCGCTTTCGTTGTCATCGCAACACTGCTTCCCGGGTGCGTGAGATCAGGACCAGTCGCAGGCTATGGCCCGCGACCGGCGCAAACAATCGCCATCCGTTGCGCTCACCTGCGGCTCTGTTGCAAAATCGGCCGGGCCCCGACGGATTGTTGCGCTGCCGTCGCCACCTTTCCGGACGTCTGGAGTGAAGTCATCGACGACATCGACGAGGCGATCATCCGCTGCGTGATGCGTGATGCCCGCGCCACGTACGCCCAGATCGGCGCGGCTGCCAGGTTGTCACCCTCGGCCGCGAAGCGGCGCCTCGACCGCTTGGTGGCCACGGGCGCGATCCGCGGTTTCACGGCGCTGGTCGATCCGCAGGCGTTGGCCTGGCACACCGAGGCGTACGTCGAGGTGTTCTGCACCGGCAATCCCACGCCTGACGAACTGCGCCAAGCCCTGGAGGACATCCCCGAGGTCGTCGAAGCCTGCACCGTCTCCGGCGCCGCGGACGCCGTCGTCCACATGCTCGCCCGCGACATCTCCCACCTCGAACAGGCCATCCAACGGGTACGCTCCACCGCCCCGGTCAAGCGGACCGAGAGCGTCATCGTGCTTTCCCGCCTGTTGAACCGGCCCCGCCTTTAGCCACCCAGACCTTCGAACCCGACGCCGCGAGCTCTTCGCCAGCACTTCGGTCAGCGCCGGGCCCACCATGTCGGCTCTCAGCTACGCAGGCTCCATTGCTGGTTCGCGCCACCGTGGCAGGCCCAAAGGTGGATCAACGTGCCGTTGGCGGTGCCCGCGCCGCTGGCATCCAGGCACCGTCCGGACTGCACGCCGGTGATCGTGCCGTCGGCGTTGACGTTCCATTGCTGGTTGGGTTGACCGTGGCAGTCCCAGATGATCACGCGGGTACCGTCGGAAGTGCCCTGCCCGCTGGCGTCGAGGCACTTGTTGGCGACCATGAGCTGCTTGCTCGCGGTGTAGGTCCACCGCTGGTTGGCGCCACCATGGCAATCCCACAGGTATGCCTGGGTGCCATTGGTGTTGACGTCCGGCACGTCGACACACCGCGCCGACTGGCCGCCGACGATCTGGGCGACACGCGGGGTGGTGGAGGACTCGATCCCGGCGGACGCGATCACCGCTTGGGCGCCGGCCGGCCAGTTCCCGCCGCTGACCACGACCGTGCCGGTGTTGGTGTTACCGCGCGATCCGCTGGTGATGTTCGTGTTGTTGCTGGTGGTCCAGTTGTCGGTCAGCGTGAGGTTGCCCGTATTGTTGTTGGGCCAGTGCTGCCCGTACGCCCACTGCCCGATGTTCTCGAAGACGTTGTTCGCGGCCGACAGGTACCGTGACCCCTCGTCGAAGTACAGGCCGAGAAAGCCGTTGGTGTTGCGGATGTAGTTTTGGTTGACCGTCGTGCCGGGCAACGCGGAAAGGCTGTAGAACCCGGCGCCGTCGGTCATCTGCCGCATGACGTCGTGGACGTAGTTGGCTTGGACCGTGTAGTTCCTGGCGATGGTCGCCGTGGTGTATCGCGGCTGGTAGCTGTACAGGCCGCGGTCGGTGTAGTCCTGGCTGCCGCCCGGGTCGTTCGCGCCCCAGCCGTAGCCGATCGAGATGCCCGTGTAGGGCATGTTGTACACCTCGTTGTGCGAGATCGTCGAATCGGCCGTATACGTCATGAGCAGCGCGACATGGCTGCGGTAATCGACCGCCACGTCGTGCACGAGGTTGTTGCGGTAGGTGATCCGCCGGTTGGTCATCCGGCTGTCGCTCGGGTGGTGGGCGTCGGCCTGCACACCGCCGGTGATGACCGCCCCGGCGGCGATCTGCTCGAACACGTTGCGGACCACGTCGATGTCACTGGCACCGAGCCCGACGCCGGTGGCATGCGCGTTGGCGTCGTTGCCGATGCCCAGGCCGACCTGGCCGAGATCGGTGAACCGGTTGTCGGCGAAGGTGATGGCGTTCGCCGCCGACACCTGCACCGCCGCCGGCATCTGGCGCCAGTGCGGCCGGGTCGCCTCGAATGCCGGGCAGCCCTGCTGGCAGGACGTGAGCCAGTCAGCCGGCCGGGCCCAGGTGCCCTCGATGTAGGCGCCGGTCTGCTGATCGGCGTAACCCTGGTTGCTGTTGGGCAGCAGCCAACTGGTGTGGGAGAACTGCAGGCCCACGAACGACAGGTGGTGGGCCGGCGCCGCATAGCTGCCGCCGATGCGCACCAGCGACTCCAGCCGCGGCAGCACGACATCGGCCGTGGGCATGCTCTCCCCGTTCAACGGCTTGTAGTACAACACCCGCGCGGCGGTGTCGAGATACCACTCACCGGCCGCGTCCAGGAATTCGCGGGCGTTGACCAGGTAGATGGGCCCCGCGCGGAACGGCTTGGACAAGGTGTCGTACCCGAAGGTGTTGTTGTTCCACGCGGGCTGCTCCATCGTGATCCGATTGTTGTTGATCGACTGCACCGGCACATACCGGTCGGTGAACGAGTTGACCGCCTCGAGCTCGACCCGGTCCTGGTTTCCGAGGTTGTTCAGATAGGACAACGCGCTGTTGGTGAACGTGAGCCCGCTCGTGGTGAAGGTGAAGTCGGCCCGGTTGACCTGCGTGCGAGCCCGGGTCGCGATCCGGCCGTTCACATAGAGCTGCCGGCTGTCGACGGCCGATCCGACATCGGCCCGCCAGATGTTCTGGGCCGAGTCGACCACGGTCCACCCGGTCACCCGCTGCCCACCGGAGATGATCGGGCGGGTGCCCGGCTCCGCCTGCCAGATCACGGTGTGCCCGTTGGCGCCGGAGTCGGCGGCCGTGAACGTCAGTGGCGCGCTCAGCGCGTAGGTGCCGCCGGCCAGTTGCACGACAATGTCGCCGGTCATGGTGGCGGTGAGCGCCCGTACGGCGGCCTGGGCCTGGGTGACCGAGCACGGCTGCGCGGCGGAACACGTTGTGCCGGTACCGGACGGGGCCGCGTAGAGCGTCGTCATCGCGGCAGCCGCGGCGGTAGGGACGAGGACCGCCGCCGCGGCGGCCGCCAAGGCGCCGACCGAGGCCACGGCCGACCTTCGCTTGGCGGAAGACAAGAACAGTGGCATTGAACCCCCTCAACGTCCCGTATCGACATCGATAAACATAATTTGTATGACGTCTGCTGTATAGCGCACTTTGCGTATCACGATGTGCGCAGTAAAGTTCTCACATGACCGTTGCGCAGCTCCCTCCTTTCCACCTGGCCATCCCGGTGCACGACATCGACGCGGCCCGCCACTTCTACGGCGAGGTCCTCGGCTTCGGCCACGGCCGCTCCGCCGAGCGCTGGACCGACTGGAACGTCGAGGGCCACCAGGTGGTCACCCACCAGGTCGACAACCACATCAACGCCGTGGCCGGCACCAACCCCGTGGACGGCCACGACGTCCCGGTGCCCCACTTCGGCCTGGTGCTCGGCGTCGACCGGTTCCAGGAACTGGCCCAGCGGCTCGCCGCCGCCGGCACCGACTTCGTCATCGAGCCGTATGTTCGCTTCGCGGGCGAGCCGGGCGAGCAGTGGACGATGTTCTTCCTCGACCCGTCCGGCAACGCCCTGGAGTTCAAGGCGTTCCGCGACCTCGGCCAGCTGTTCGCGGTCTGAGCGGTGCCCGCCGACTCCCACGACGGCGAACTGACCAGCAATTTTCTTGCCCAGGTCGGTGCCCGCATCCGTGCCGTCCGGACCGAGCGTTCGCTCACCGTGCAACAGCTGGCCGACCAGGCCGGGATCAGCCGCCGGCTGCTCACCCAGATCGAGCTCGGCCAGGCCAACCCCAGCCTGGTCACGGTCACCAGGATCGCCCGCCAACTGGACACCGAGTTCACCAGCCTGCTGCAAACCACCACGACCGAGTCACCGATCACCACCCACCACGCGGGCAGCCACCTGCTGGTGTGGACCAGCCCGGCGGGCAGCACCGCCCACCTCCTGGAGGCCACGGACTCACGCTCGGCCGACCTCTGGCTGTGGCGGCTCGTCCCCGGCGACAGCTACCCCGGGCAGGCCGACCCGTCGAGGTCGCAGGAGCTGTTCTACGTCCTGACCGGGACCCTGACGATCACCGCCGACGACCAGCAGGTCACCATCCCGGCCGGAGCCTCGGCCCGGCTGCGCAGCGACCGGCTCTACACGTACGCCAACAACGGCCACGACCCCGTACGGTTCGTCCGCACCGTCGCCCTCGCCGCGCGCGGCGGATAACGGCCTCCCGCACCAAGCCGGTACCCCGCTCGACGGCCGAGGCGTCCGCCGAGGGCTGACCGGTCGTCAGCGGCGGCGCGGTGCGATCAGCCCCGACTCGTACGCCCACACGACCAGCTGGGCGCGGTCGCGGCAGTGCAGCTTCGCCATCGCCCGGTTGATGTGGGTCTTGACGGTCAGCGGGCTGATCACCATGCGCTCGGCGAGCTCGTCGTTGCTCAGCCCCCGGGCCACCAGCTCCACGATCTCCTGCTCGCGCGCGGTCAGCACGTCCCGCCCGGCCACCGGGTCGGCCGGCGCCGGGCCGGTGACGAACTCGCTGATCAGGGTGCGCGTCACCGCCGGGGCCAGCAGCGCGTCGCCGCGGGCCACCACCGCGATGGCCCGCAGCAGGTCGGCCGGGTCGGCGTCCTTGAGGAGGAAGCCGCTCGCGCCCGCCCGGAGCGCCGCGAACACGTACGAGTCGAGGCCGTAGTTGGTGAGGATCAGGACGCGTACGCCGTCGAGGCCGGGATCGGCGGCGATGCGCCGGGTGGCCTCGATGCCGTCGAGCCCGGGCATCTGCACGTCCATCAGCACCACGTCGGGTCGCAGGCGCCGGGACTGCTGGACCGCCCCGGCGCCGTCGGCCGCCTCGCCGACGACCTCCACGCCGTCCTCGGCGTCCAACAGTGCCCGGAAGCCGGCCCGCATCAGGGCCTGGTCGTCGACGAGCAGGACCCGGATCACGCCGGGCCGTCCAGCGGGAAGGTGGCCCGCACGGCGAACCCACCCTCGTCGCGGCGGGCCGCGTGCAGCGTGCCGCCCAGCCCGGTGACCCGTTCCCGCATGCCGTGCAGACCCACGCCCGGGGTCACCGGCTGGTCCGCCGACGCGCGGCCGTCGTCGGTCACCGACACGGTCAGCTGGGCCGGGGCGTACTCGACGTGGACCTCGGCGGTGGCCGGCCCGGCGTGCCGGGCGATGTTGGTCAGCGCCTCCTGGACCACGCGGTATCCGGCCTGGTCCACCTCGGCGGGCAGATCCGGCGGCCGGCCGGAGACCGTGACCTGCACCGGGACCCCGGCCGCCCGGGTCCGTTCGGCGAGCTCGCCGACCCGGGCCAGCCCGACCCGATCCTCCTCCGACGGTGAGCGCAGCACCGAGAGCGTCGCCCGCAGCTCGCGCATCGCGGCGCCGCTGGCTTCCTGGATCGCCAGCAGCGCCGCGGACGGCTCCTCGCCCTGCTTGCGGGCCAGGTGTACGGCGATCCCGGCCTGCACCTTGACCACCGAGATGCTGTGCGTGAGCGAGTCGTGCAGATCCCGGGCGATGCGTAGGCGTTCCTCGCCGGCGCGGCGCAACGCCATCTCCTCGCGGGTGCGTTCGGCCTCGACGGCCCGCTGCTCCACCTGTTCCAGGTACGCCCGGTGCTGGCTCGCGACCAACCCGGCCACGTTGGCCGCCACGAACCAGCCGAGCAGCAGCGACGTACGTTCGACGATCTCCTGACCGGGCCGGCCGGTGGGCGCCACCGAGATGTCCCGGGCCAGGAAGCCGCCCAGGAACACCACGCCGGCCAGGCCGGCGATCGATCGGTGCCCGCGCCAGGCGGCGACGTAGACGGCGCCGAGCACGGGGAACGCGGCCGACACCCCGGCGTGCACCCGGACGTGCACGGCCAGCATGGTCGCGGTCACCACGGCCAGCGCCGGCACCGGGAACCGCCGGCACAGCGCCACCGCCGCCGCGGCGGCCACGATCAGCAGGACGTCGAGCGCTCGCACCGGGCCGGCGTCGGGGGCGAGCGCCGCCTGGCCGAGCAGGAGGGCACCGACGGCGACGCCGCCGAGCGCGTAGGGCAGGTCGGGACGCATGACCGCACTGTAGGACGGACAGCCGACCGGGAGCATCCAACTTCCGCAGTAGACGCTCGTACCGCGGTGGTTGTGCCGGCGACCGGCCAAGGTGCCTGCGGCGGCTGGACGCTTTCCGGCGGCGGCACGGCAAGCATCGACACCATGACGTACCGCTTCACCACCCCCGTACCGGCGAGGGCCGCAACCGGCCTCACCGCCGAGGTCTACCGGCAGCTGCGGGAGGACTTCCTCGGGCCGCTGCCCACCTTTCAGGCCCTCGCGGCCGCGCCGGACCTGCTGGCCGCGACCTGGGCGCTGATGCGCGAGGCGCTGCTCGCCGGGGACACGAGCCGGGTCGACCGCGAGGTCGTCGCGTCGGCGGTGTCCCGGGCGAACCGCTGCCGGTTCTGCGTGGACGCCCACGTGACGCTGCTGCACGCGCAGGGCGAACACGAGCTGGCCGAGGTGATCGCCCGGGGCGACACGCCGGCCGATCCTCGGCGGGCCGAGCTCGTCCGCTGGGCCACGGCCAGCCGGACGCCCGGGGCCGCCGGGTGGACCAGCCCGTACGGCCCGGAGCTCACCGGCACCCTGCTCGCCTTCCACTTCCTCAACCGGATCGTCTCCGCGCTGCTCAAACCGGATCTGCTGCCCGGCGGCCTGCAACGCTTCCCGGCGGTGCGATCGGCCGGCGGCCGGTTCTACGCCCGGGCCGCCCGGGCGCCGAAGACACCGGGCCGCAGCCTCCCGCTGCTCGACGCCGGGACCGTGACGCCGCCGGCGTGGGCCGGGGACAGCCCGGTCGGCGTGGCGTACGCGGCGCTGCGGACCGTAGCCGCCGGTGGCGGCGAGCTGATCGGCGACCTGGCCCGGCGGACCGTCGCCGGCGCCGTGCACTGGGAGGACGGCGAGCACCCGGAACGCCCCGCCGAGTGGGCCACCGACCTGGTCCGAGATCTGCCCGGAAGCGGCCGCGTGGGCGCCCGGATCGCGCTGCTGGCGGCGTTCGCGCCGGGTGCGATCACCGCGGGCGACGTCGGCCTCTGGCGGCTGTTCCACCCGGCCGACACGGACCTCGTCCGGCTGGTCGCCTACGGCGCGATCACGGCCACCGACCACGTCGCCCGGGCTCTCGACCCGGCTCACCGCTAGGAGCGTCACCATGCGCAAGGCCTTCGTCGTCGCCAGCAGTCTGCTCCTCCTCGCGTTCGCGCTGCAGTTCGTGTTCGCCGCGGTCGGCGCGTTCACCAAGCCCGCCGGCGGCGACCACGCATACGTCCTGCACAGCGTCACCGGGATGGGCGTGATCCCCGCCCTCACCGTGCTCACCATCATCTTCGCTGCCCTGGCCAAGGCGCCGCCCAAGGTCATCGGGATGGCGTTCCTGCCGCTCGGCCTGGTCATCCTGCAGGTGCTGCTCGCCGCCCTGGCGAACGGGTTCACCGACGACTCGGGCGGCAGCACCGCGCCAGGCCTGATCATCGGCGGGCTGCACGCGGTCAACGGCATCGTCGCCGTGCACGTCGTGGTCGGCCTCGCCCGCGCGGCGCGACGCCTGGCCCGCCCCGCCGAGCCGGTCCGCCAGGAACAGGAGCAGCCGGCATGACGACGGGTTCGCTGCTGACCGTGGACCTCGTGATCTCGATCCTCGCGCCGGCCGGGTGGCTGGCGGCCGGCGGCGCAGCGGCCGGCGGCGCAGCGGCCGGCGGTCGGCGCCGGATCGCGTTTGCCGCGGCCGGGACCGCCCTGCTGGTCACGATCGCCCGGGCGATCACGATCACCGCGCTGGCCCGGGCCGGCTGGTGGTTCGCGGCCGAGAAGGTCCTCATCGCCGCGCCCCTTTCGCTGGCCGCGTTGCTCGCGGCCGCGCCGCGCCTCGTCCGGCCGTCGCGCGACATCCGCCTCGCCGCGGTCGCGTTCCTGTTCGCCGGCTACGCCGAAGCAGCCGCCGTGCTCGTGACGCTCCTGCACGGCTACCCGGCGTCGGCGGGCGTAGCGTTGCTCGCGGTCGCCGGGGTGGCCGCCGCGACCGCGGTCACGTGGCGTCTGGTCGGCACGCGACCCTCGCGGACGGTGGTTCGCGGAGCCTTCGCGGGGGCGGCCGCCGCGCTGGTCGTGGGCACCGGACTGGTCGTGGCCCCGGGTGCGGCCTCCGGCGTACCCCATCATCACGACTATCCCGGCGCGCCGGCCGTCGGCGCTCCCACCGAACGGATCACCCTGACCGCGGCGACCACCACGGTGCGGGTCGACGACCGCGACGTACCGGCCTGGGCGTTCAACGGACAGGTCCCCGGCCCGGAGATCACCGCAACCGTCGGCGACGTCCTCGAAGTGACGCTGCGCAACCAGAACATCGGGAAGGGCGTCACCCTGCACTGGCACGGATACGACGTGCCGAACGGCGTGGACGGCGTGCCGGGCGTGACGCAGGACGCGGTGCTGCCCGGCCAGCAGTTCGTCTACCACTTCCGCGCCGACCAGGCCGGCACCTACTGGTACCACACGCACGAGGCTTCCGACGTGGGCGTCCGGATGGGCCTGTACGGCGTGCTCGTGGTCCACCCCGCACCGGTCACCGGCATCGACCGCACCGTGCCCGTCCACACGCTCGCCGGCCACCCGCTGCCCGCGCCGGGCACCGAACGCGTCGCCGCCGGCACCCCCGTCCGGCTTCGACTGATCAACACCGACAGCACAACCCACCGGTACGCCCTGGCCGGCGCCCCCTTCCGGGTAGCGGCGATCGACGGATCGGACGTACGAGGCGGAACCCCGCTGACGGACACCGCCGTGCTGCTCCCCGCCGGCGGACGCGCCGACCTGACGTTCACGGCCCCCGCGACGCCGGTGGGCCTGTATGTCGACGGCCGCGCGGTTTACTCGACGGGCCGGCTGTCCGCGGCGACGGCGTCCTGGCCGGCCCTCGACCCCCTCACCTACGGCACCCCGTCCGCCGTGCCGTTCACCCGCTACGACCGCGAGTTCACCCTCGTGCTCGACCGTGGTCTCGACCTGCGCGGCCTGCTACCGAGGTACGCACACACCGTCAACGGCGCCGCCTACCCCGGCATCCCCGACGAGGTCGTGCACGTCAACGACGTCGTCAAGTTCACGATCGTCAACCGCTCGGCGGTCGTCCACCCGTGGCACCTGCACGGCCACCACGTACTCGTGCTCTCCCGCAACGGACGCCCGGCCGGCGGCAGTCCACTGTGGCTGGACTCGTTCGACGTACGCCCCGGCGACGTCTGGGAGGTGGCGTTCCGCGCCGACAACCCCGGCATGTGGGCCAACCACTGCCACAACCTGCCCCACGCGGACGCCGGCATGATGCTGCACCTGCGGTACGCATGACGCCCGGCCGTCAGTGGCTGCGGCATCCTCGTGAGATGCGCCGACTTACTACGCCAGGTCCAACAGATCCAGATCGCCTGTGCGCACCATCCAGTCAACCCAGTAGCCGAGCCGTCCGCACGCCACGCAGCGACTGGTGACCGCTATCGCACGAACACCCGCGTTGTCATCGTAAAGCGAGTAGCCGACGGCGACATTGAAGTCCTCCTCGTCACCGTCACCGTCGCACTCGCAGACCATGACGGCCGGCGTCATCACGTCCCAGTATTCGCCGCTGTCCGCGATGAAATGCTCGGCACCGCAACCCCGGCAGGTGCGCTGGACCGCACATTCTTCGAGATCGCCCTGGACGCCGAACACCTGATGGCCGCACGAGGCGCAGCTGCAGACTCGTACCTCATGCACGTCGTAACCCTCGGCGCCCTGGTCCTTCGCGTACGCCGCCAGATCCTCAACACCGTCGCCCATCGGCCATCCGCCGACCACGCTGATCATCCGGCTATTCTGCTCCTCTCCGGGCCGGGCACGGATCGGCCAGTCGAAGGTTGATCTGCCGCGCTCTCCTACCGCCGACAAGGCGCTTGAACCCACGGCGGTGCTACGACTGCAAGGCGCAGCCGAGGAGCAATCGGACGCTCGGCTGCTCCGACAAGGTCCTACGATTGCGCGCTGAAGGGTGCGACCTCTTCTACGCTGACCAGGTCGCCTCAGGTCAAGGGCTCGCCGTCCGGACCCATCACATAGCCGAACTGGGACATCGAACCCGCGCGGTCGATCTCGTCCAGGGCCTCGGGGGCGAGGCTCGCCATCGGCGGGTCGTCGGCCCGGACACGCCAGTTGCGCATGAAAAGCGTCAGGTACTCGACGTTGATCTCGCCCTTCTCGATATGAAAGCCCCCGTCTCGCTCAAACGCCAGGATGAGCGGGAAGAACGGATCCTCCAAATCCTCGCGGAGCTTGACGCCGGCCGTTTCGCGCAGCGCGGCCCAATGCAGGATGAACGGCGCCAGCCGGGTCATCGCGGTCGGTGTACGCCGCGGAACGGCTTTCACCACCCTTTCCACGACAGCCTGATC
>Ga0070668_100000256_pt1 | contig 35240 bp, 29 predicted proteins | sample KBSS43metaG_FD_64661 | JGI IMG/M metagenome (GOLD analysis project Ga0070668, IMG submission 64661) | Switchgrass rhizosphere microbial communities from Kellogg Biological Station, Michigan, USA - KBS S4-3 metaG | ecosystem: Host-associated > Plants > Roots > Rhizosphere > Soil ...
TTCGGCGGCCTGCGCCGGGCGATGGCCAAGTGCGGCTACCGCGACGTCAAGGAATTCCAGAAGGTCGCGCTGGTCCTCGATCGCTGAACTGTCGGACCGGGTTTGTAATCTCAGCGGCATGAGGCTGAGGCAGGCGGGTCTTCTCGCGATCGTGCTGTTCGTCGCCGGGTGCACCGGCGGCGGAAAGGAGCCGGGGGCGACCTCGTCGGCGTCCTTCGCCGCGGGTGCCCCCGGGATCGGCGACCCGTATTTTCCGAAGTACGGCAACGGCGGCTACGACGTGGCCGGGTATGACCTGAAGGTGCGGTATGACCCGGCGAGCGGCAACCTGACCGGCACCGCGACGATCACGGCGACCGCCACCCAGGGCCTGTCCAGCCTGGACCTCGACCTGTCCGGGCTCACGGCGAGCAAGGCGACGGTCGACGGCGCGCCGGCTACCGCGCGCGCCGACGGCACCGAGCTGGTGATCACCCCGGCCGCCGGCATCGCGTCGGGCAGCCGGTTCACCCTCGTGATCGACTACGGCGGGCAGCCGAGCCCGATCAAGAACGACGTGCTCGGCGAGGGCGGCTGGCTCAAGACCGCCGACGGCGCGGTGGCGCTCGGCCAGCCCGAGTCGGCGAGCACCTGGTTCCCGGTCAACGACCACCCGTCCGACAAGGCGCTCTTCCGGGTGGCGATCACCGTGCCGGACGGGGTCGAGGCGATCAGCAACGGCGTGCCGGGCGAGAACGAGACCGCCGGCGGCTGGACCACCTGGCACTGGGCGGAGTCCGCGCCGATGGCCTCGTACCTCAGCACGCTGGTGATCGGGCAGTACCGGCTGACCAAAACGACGCACGCCGGCCGGCCGATGGTGGTCGCGGTGCCGGAGTCGACGCCGGCGACCGACGGGGCGGTCACGTCGCTGAACCGCACCGGGGAAATCGCCGACTTCCTGGCGACGAAATTCGGGCCCTACCCGTTCGACTCGTACGGCGGCATCCTGGTCGGCGACTCGCGGATCAGGTACGCCCTGGAGACACAGTCGCGGCCGGTGTACGGCAAGGCGTTCTTCACCAGCGGCCCCAACGACACCGTGGTCGCCCACGAACTCGCCCACCAGTGGTTCGGCGACAGCGTCGCGCTGGAACGCTGGAAGGACATCTGGCTCAACGAGGGCTTCGCCACGTACGCCGAGTGGCTGTGGGCCGAGCACGAGGACGAGGCCACCGTGCGGGAGGAATTCGACGAGGTCTACCAGACCTATCCTTGGCAGGTGCCCGCAAAGGCCGGCGACCCTGGCGTGAAGGGACTCTTCGGCGACGCCGTCTACCAGCGCGGCGGGATGACCGTGTACGCGCTGCGGGTGAAGATCGGCGACGCCGCGTTCGACCGGTTCGTCAAGCGCTGGACCACCGAGTATCGCAACCGCAACGCCGACACCGACGACCTGATCAAGCTGGCCGAGGAGGTCTCCGGCCAGCAGCTCGACGACTTCTTCCAGGCCTGGTTGTTCAGCACCACCAAACCCCCGAAGCCCTAGCTTTTGTCGACCAGCTTGGGGTGACTTGCCAGGTATTGCGCGGCCTGGTTGCGGGCCACCGCCTTGAGGAAGTCCCGGCTCTCCTTGGTGAGCTGCTCACCGCGGTATCCGCCACCCCGGCCGACGCCGGAACCCGGCAGGTTCACCAGGGTGACCTTCGCCGGGGTGAGGTCGCGCAGCGCGTAGGCATACTCGACCGGCCGGCGGCCACCGACGTACACGAGTGTCTCGCTGAGCGCCTTGATGATGCCCTCGAGCTTGGCCGGGTCGTTGCTGAGACCCTGGTCGAGTGCCTTGGCAAGCAGCGCCTTGACCAGCTGCCGCTGGTGGCGGGTCCGGTCGTAGTCGCCGTCCGGCAGGCCGTACCGCTGCCGGGCGTAGTCGATCGCCTGCCAGCCCACCAGGTGCCGCTTGCCGGGCAGATAGACGGCCTGCGGCCCGGTGTAGTCGCCGCCACCACGCGCGAGCGGCCGCAGCGAACCGTCCGGCTTGCGGTGCCGCGAGGTGACTTTCCGGTCGATCACCAGATCAATTCCGCCGAGTTGGTCGGTGAGTTCCGCCAGACCGCCAAAATTGAGTATCGCTCCGGCCTGAAATTCTTTGATTCCGGTGTACGCGGTGAGCGTCTTGGCCAGCAGTTCGTAACCGAGTGCCGCACTCGGCTCGGCCGAACCGGAGGCCCGCGAGCCCCGGCTCATCGCCTCGGTGAGCTTGAACGTGCCGCCGCCGAAACCGGCCTTGGGAAACGCCGGCATCTTGACCCGCAGGTCACGCGGCAGCGAATAGAGATAGGCCGACTTCAGATCCTCGGTGACGTGCAGCAGCATCACCGTGTCGGCGTGCGGTTCCCAGCCCGGCACGCTGACCCGGGTGTCCACCCCGATCAGCAGCAGGTCGAGCGGCCCGGCGATATCCGCCCCGGCCGGCGGCGCGGCGGACGCCGAGGCCGGCGCGGAGGCGGCCGGGGTGGCCGCCGCGCCCGGGTCGGCAGTGCTCTTGGAGCGTGAGTTGATCGCCCAGGCGATGCCCCCGCCGATGAGCACCTGCAGCGCCACGACGGCGGCAATCCATAGGCCCACTTTTCGATTCCGCACAGCGGGAACAGTAGAGGACAAGCAATGTCCTGCTCAACGGGTCGGGATCTCGCAGAGTGAAATGGGTCATTGCGTTTCACCCGATCGGCCGTACGCTGGCCGCCGCTGATCAACGGGGAGGCAAAAGCTTTCATGAAGCTCACCAAGCGACGGGTCACCGTCGGGCTCATCTCCGCCGCCGTCGTCGTCGGGATGACGAGCGCGACGACTTGGGCGCTCGCCAGCGAGAAACCAAACACCACTACCGCGGCGGCCGACAAGCCGATCCGCCTCGTCGTCGGTTACAAGCACGGCGTCAACCCGACCAGCGGGGATGCCAAGATTGCGGCCTTCGGCGCCCGCCGCACGGCGACCGGCGCCGCCCAGGCGGCGCTCGGCGAGCTGGACGCGACCACCGTCGAGGTTTCCTCGTCGCGCAGCGCCGCGGCCATCGCGTCACTGAAGAGCGACCCGAATGTGGCCTGGGTCGAGGCGGACACTGTCCGCAAGGCCTTTGACCGGACGCCGAACGATCCGGAGTTCATCCGTCAGCCGGAGATGCGGGACGTCAAGCTTCCGGCCGCGTGGGACACCACGACGGGCTCGGCGGTGAAGGTCGCGGTGGTCGACACCGGCGTGACTGCCGCCGGCGACCTGCAGGGTGCCGTGACTGCCGGCTACGACTTCATCAACAACGACAGCTCCCCGACCGACGATCAGGGGCACGGCACCTTTGTGGCCGCCTTGATCGCGGCCCGCGGCGGCAACGGATCGGGTATGGCCGGCGTGTGCTGGAGCTGCCAGATCATCCCGGTCAAGGTGCTCAACCACAAGGGCGAAGGCACCAGCAGCACCGTCGCGAAGGGCATCGTCTGGGCCGTCCAGCACGGCGCCAAGGTGATCAACCTGTCGCTCGGTGGCCCCGGCTCCAGCAAGCTGCTCAGCGACGCGGTGGCCTACGCGAACATGAACAGCGTGCTCGTGGTGGCCGCCGCCGGGAACGAGGGTGGCTACTCCACGGAATTCGACCGGCAGTATCCGGCGGCGCTCGGCGATGTCGTCGCGGTCGCCGCGACGTCGACCGGGACCACCAGCCTCGCGCCCTTCTCGTCCAGCAACGCGCCCGGCGACCGCTGGGTTGACGTCGCGGCGCCGGGCATCGTGCGCAGCATGACCCGCACCGGCCGTGGCTACGTGTACGAGCAAGGCACCTCGTTCTCCTCGCCGATCGTCGCCGGCATCGCCGCCCTGGTGAAGTCGCGGAACCCCAACTACACCGGCTGGTCGCTGATGAACGCGATCCAGAGCAGCACCTCGGCTCCGGTCAGCGGCACGAACTACGGCATGGTGGACGCGTCCGCCGCGCTGGGCGTCGGCACCGAGACGACCCCGCCGACCTCCAGCGGGGTCAGCCCCGGCGACAACTCGCTGCTGCACGGCACGATCGCGGTCCGTCCGGTGAACGTCGCCGACAACCGCTCCGGCATCCGCAACGTCACGCTGCACGTCGACGGCGTCTACAAGGGCTACAGCCGCACGGCGCCGTACACGATCAACTACAACTCGGCCGGTCGCAACGGCACGGTCAAGCTGCAGGTCCGGGTCTACGACAAGGCCGGCAACGTCCTGGTCCTCGACCGGACGATCCGGGTGGACAATGTCGCGCCGGCCGTGCGCATCACCAGCGCCCCGAAGAACGGCGCGAAGATCTCCGGCCGGGTCAGCATTGGCTACACCGGTTCCGACGCCAACGGGATGAAACTGTTCCAGCTGATCCTGAACGGCAAGGTCGCACAGACCCACACCGGGACGTCCCCGTTCGTCTTCGGCGCCAGCGCAGTGCCGAAGAACGTGACCGTCCAGGTGCGCGGCTACGACAAGGCCAACAACGCCAAGGACTCGACGAAGTTCTCGTACCACCGCTGACGTAGTTCGCCCATAGGGAGCCCGGCGCGACACGCGCCGGGCTCCCTTTTTGTGCCGGTGGGCCATGTGTGGCACACAACAGTCCAGCGATGACCCCGTTATGGGACGGCATAGAACATCCCCGACTGCTAGAATCATGTATTCAGATGCGCAAATATATGCGTATAGGGGTCTTTGGGTGGCCGGAGAGTTGGTCCTGGCCGAATCCGAAAGAGGAATGTATGAAGTTGTCACGCGCCCGGCGACGGGCCGCGATGATCGCGGCTGCGCTCGTCAGCGCTGCCCCTCGTCCCGGCCGCGGAACACAACGCTGCCTACGCAGTCGGAGGTGGTTCGGCCGCCACTGATCCGGCACTCGCCTTCAGCGTCAAACTGACCATCGGCGACGTCAAGCGGGCCTGCTCGGGTGCGCTCGTCAACCGCTGGTGGGTGATGACGGCCAAGGCATGCTTCGCCGACGGCTCGGGTGCTGCGGTGACCGCCGGTGCTCCGACGATGGCGACAACCGCGACCATCGGACGGCTTGATCTGACGGAGTCGGACGGCCAGGTCCGAAGTGTTCGGCACATCCTCCCGCATCCGGACCGCGACCTGGTCTTGGCCCGCCTGGCAGACGAGGTCCCCGGTGCGCCGGCTGTTCCCCTTGGCACCACGGCACCCGCTGACGGCGACACGCTGATTGCCGCCGGGTACGGCCGCACCGCGGACACGTGGCTGCCCACCAAGCTGCACACCGGCGAATTCAAGGTCACTGCGGTCGGCGCAGGCACGTTCGGCATCACCGCCACCTCGAACGCCACGATCTGCAAGGGCGACGCCGGTGGGCCCATCCTCCGGCAGTCCGGAAGCGGCTACCAACTGGTCGGTGTGCACCACCGGTCGTGGCAAGGCGGTTGCCTCGAGGAGACGTCGACTCGACGGGATGCGGTCGAGACTCGCATCGACGACATCGCGTCCTGGGTCGCGGACAACGCCAAGCTGCCGAATGCACTGCAGGTCGACGTGACCGACACGCGGATCGGCGTCCGCAAGGGCGACTACGGTACCCAGGTCAGGGAAGGCGCCCTGACCGCCACGACGTGGACCAACCTGGTGGCCAACGCCAAGGACATCGTCGTGGCCGCCAATCGGATCGGCGTGCTGACCCACAGCGGTGACGCGTACGTGAAGGAAGGCGCTGTCAACGCCACGTTCGTCAGGGTGCGCTCGGATGTTACGAAGCTGGTGCTCTCCGAAAAGCGCATCGGCGTCATCACGAGCGACCGAGTCGCCTGGGTCAAGGAGGGCGGTCTGAGCGCCGGCTGGGTCAACGAATACAGCGGTGTTCTCGATCTGGCGATCACCGATACGCGAATCGGCGTCATCGCGGGCCTTGGCTGGCCAAAGGTCAAAAATGGTAGCCTGAGCGCGGCATGGACGAGTCCGTTCGGAACAGGTAGCGGTTACCAGCACATCGTCATGTCTGGTGATCGAGTCGGATACATCACGGGTGAAGGGCATGCCTCGGTCGACGAGGGCGCCGTCGCGTGGGACTCGAATGGCGCTACGAAGGCCAAGCAATTCACCCTGGTGGACTCCGGCGCAAAGAAATTGGTGCTGAAGGACGATCGGATCGGAGTGCTGACCGAAAGTGGCGTGGCCCTGGTGAAGGAAGGCGCGGCCACGAATGCCTTCGTCACGGAATACACCGGCGTTCGGGATCTCGCTATCAGCGGCAGCCGTGTCGGTGTGGTGACCGTCGATGGGGCCGCCCTGGTCAAGCACGGCGGTCTGAGCGCGGGCTGGTCGACCGTCTGGTGAGCGTCCGTTCATTACCCGTGGCCCCTCGATCCTCTACCTCCCGGAGAGACCTCCCAATGCGCAAATCATTCCGTACGAGCATTGGCGCAGCCGTTGCCGCAGGCGTTGCCCTGCTTGCCATTCTCGGCGTACCGGCCCTGGCCCGCGACGGGTTCGCGGCCGACGAGGGCCCCTCCTCCCTTGTCGAGGACTACAGTTACCCGGGGTGCTGACGCGGTCCTCGCCCAGCGTGGGATCAAGCTGATCAAGGGCGACGGGCACATCATGCTGGCCGGCTGCGGCGCCAACCCGAACCTGCCGCCCGCCGACCTGATCCTGGTGCAGAGCCTTAAGCCCGACTTCCCGGCCGGGCCGAACTTCTGCTTCAAGGCCACCGGCACCGAGGGGTATCTGACCATGGAGATTCCCGACGCGTATTTTGTCCGCGGCGAGAACGGGCGCACCATCGCGGCCAAGGTGGAGACTCACGACAATCCCACGGTCGTCGAGACTGAAAAGGTCGAGCCCGGCGAGTGGCAGCCGGTCGGTGTCGGGCAGAGCCGGGGATCGGCCACGATCCTCGAGCTGCGCTATCCGTTCGGGAGTTGAGATGCGAGCCTCCCGCTCGGCGGTCGCCGCGTCGGCGGCCGTCCTGCTGACGCTCGCCGGTGCACTGATCGCGTCCCCGGCCCGCGCGGACGCCCCGACGGCCGCGGACCGCGCCCGCTGCGTCGCGCTGATGACCACCGGCGGCCCCGCCGTCGCCCGAGCGGCCGAGGCGGCGTTGCTCGGCTCGGACGCCGAGCTGGCCGCGTTCCTCACCACCGGTTACGCGGATGCCAAGGCCTGGGATGACCGCACCGAGGTGGCCCAGTACCAAGCCGTGGGCGGCCCGTCGGTGCGGGCCGCGGCCCAGACCGCGCTCGGCGGGTCACCCGCCGCCGTCCAGGCGTTCCTGGCCGGCGGATATTCCGAGCCGCTGCGCCAGGACCTGCGGATTCGGGTCGCGCAGGTGATCAATGTCGGCGGTCCTCAGGTCAAGGCCGCCGGCCAGGCCGCGCTCAATGGCCAGGCGGTCGCCCTGCTCAATTTCCTCGCCGTTGGCTGGGGCGTCGCGAGCGCCCAGGATGACCGCGTCCGCGTCGCGCAGATCATGAACGCGGGCGGTCCCGAGGTGAAGGCGGCCGCCCAGGCCGCGCTCAACGGCACCCCGCAGGACATGCGGGAGTTCCTGGTCTACGGCCAGGACGTCGCGCGCGCCCGGGACCAGGAGGTCAGCACCCTCACCGGGTTGGTCGAACAGGCCCGACAGGCCGGGACGCTGGCCGCCGAGGAGACCGAGACCGCCCGGGAGGCCGCGGACCAGGCGGTCGAGGCCGCCAGGTTGGCCAAGGAGGCAGCGGCGAGGGCCGCTGCCGAGACGGCCGCCGCGAAGGACTCGGCCACCGAGGCCGCCAACGCGGCCGGTCGCGCCGCCGACGCGGCGGCCCGCGCGGCCTCCGCGGCCGCGCGCGCCGGCCAGGCGGCGACCAACGCCTACAACGCGGCCTCCGCGGCGGCCGGCGACGCGACCAAGGCCGCTGCGGCCCGTCAGGCCGCAGCGACCGCCCGCAGCGTCGCTGCCCAGGCGTTGCTGGCCGCGGACGCCTCGCTGGCCGCCGGCAACGCGGCCAGCGCCGCCAGCGGCGCGGCCAGCGCCGCGGCAAGCGCCGGCCAGCACGCCGCGGACGCCGCCGACGCCGCGGCCGACGCCAGCAACCAGTCCAATGTGGCTGCGACCGAGGCGGCCCGGGCACGCGCCGCCGCGGCCGCCGCCCGCCGCCAAGCCGCAGCGGCCACCCGGGCGGCTGGCGCCGCCCGGCGGTACGCCGATGCCGCCGCCAGCGCCGCCCGCGAGGCGTACCAGGCAGCGAGGGAGGCGGCGGCGCACGCCACCGCGGCGGCCCAGGCCGCCGACGAGGCGGCTCAGCACGCGGGCGACGCCGCCACGGCCGCGGCCCGGGCGACCGCCGCCGCCAACGCGGCCACCGCGGCGGCGAACGACGCCACCGTCGCGGCCGACAAGGCCGCCGCCGTCGAGACGGCCAACCGCGACGCCGATGCCGCCCGCCTGGCCAACTACCGCCAGCAGGGCATCGAGGACGCCACCGAGGCGGCGCAGGACGAGGCGGCCGACACCACCGAGAGGGCCCGCATCGACGCCGAGACCCGGCAGTGGCTGGCCGCGGCGAGCGCGCCCGGCGCCGACACCGCTACCGTGCTCGGCAACGGCCGCAAGGCCGTCGCCCGGCTGATGAAGACCGGCGGCAACTGGTCGCGCGCCGCAGCGGCCGGCGCCCTGGCCGGCGGCGAGGACGAGATGCGCGCCTACCTGGCCGCAGGGCGGGAGACCGCCGCGCTCGAGGACGACCGCGACCGGGTCATCGAGGTGGCCTCCACCACCACCAAGGACCCCCAGCGCATTGCCGCCCAGGCGGTGCTGGGCGGCACCCACGCCCAGATCCAGGAGTTTCTGCGCACCGGCGACTATCCGGGCAAGGCCACAGACGACCGCGTCACCATCGCCCAACTGATCAGCTCCGGCGGCCCGGCCACCAAGACCGCCGGCCAAGCCGCGCTGAACGGTACCGAGGCTCAGCGGCAGGCATTCCTCGCCACCGGACGGTACATCGCGGAGGCGCAGGACAACCGCGTCAAGATCGGCCAGATCATCTCGGCGGGCGGTCCGGAGCTGAAGGCGGCCGGCGATATCGCCCTTTCCGGTCCGCGCGCCGCGCTGACCGACTTCCTCGTCCGCGGGCGATACACGGCGGCTCGACGCGACACGGAAACCGCCACGCACGTCTCCCTGGTCACCGGGCTGGTCGCCGAGGCGGCGCAGATCGCCGCTAAGGCCCGGACCGACGCGGCCGACGCGCAGCGGGCCGCGGCGGTCGCCCGGAACGCCGCCGCCGAGGCTGCCCACTACGCCCAGCAGGCGCGAGACTCGGCCAACCAGGCCGCGGCCTATGCCAACCAGGCGCTCAAATCGGCCAAGTCGGCCGCCGCATCGGCGGCCCAGGCGGCCCAGTCGGCCCAGGTCGCCCGCAACGCGGCGGCGTCGGCGCGGGCCAGCGCCGAGGCGGCGAGCAACTCGGCCGACCGGGCCGCGGCGTCTGCGGCCAAGGCGAAGGCGTCGGCCGACAGCGCGTACGCGTCGATGACCGCCGCGTACGCCTCGGCGATGGCCGCCGGCAAGAGCGCGGCCGACGCGCAGGCCGACGCGAACGCGGCGCTACAGCGCTCGATCGAGCTGAAGCGGCAGGAGCAGGCATCGGAGCACCCGCCGCTGAACGTGTCGCAGCCGGGGATGTCGCCTACCCGGCCCGGCAACGAGGACAACAACGCGCTGGCGCGGTCCGCGGTGAGCATGTGGGGAGGGCGACTGCGTGCCCGCCGCCAAGCAGATCATCTGCTACAACGCGCGGACGCCGAACGGCCGGCCGATGACCATCGGCGACTACCTGCTCTACCCCGGCAGCCCGAGCAAGCTCCAGAGTGATCTCGACGCGGAGGCGCTGGAGCGGGCTCGGCTGCGGCAGCGGGGCATCGACTCCGCGACGTTCGGCCCCGACCTGCTCGAACACGAGGCTCGACACTCCGACCAGTGGAAGCACTTCGACCCAGGCACGTTCCTGGTCCTGTACTTCTCCGGCACGGCCTTGTCCTACTTGATCACGCGAACGGACGGGAAGGCGAACCCGTGGGAGATCGGCGCCAACCCGTACAAGGGTGGTTACTGGACGTACGACAAGCCGCTCACCCCGGGGTGGCTCAAGCCGGTGGGCAACTGCATGATTGGCCTGTGCTGGTGAGAAGACGGACCCGCGTCAGCGGGCGGGTGGTGGGCACGTTCGCCGCGCTCGCCACCCTGGCTGGCCTCGCCGCCTGCCGCCCGGCCGCCAAGCCGCTGGCCGCCGTCCGCCTGGACGGCGGCCAGCCCACGGTCCTACTGGCGACCTGCCCCGACTTCCAGATCGACGCCATCTCCGTCTACGTCGAAAGCGGCAGCGCGACGGCCGCCGCGTCCGGTCCCGGCCGGCGACTGGAACGCACGGGACCGCAGGCCCCCGACCGCATGCCGCTGCTCGGCCAGCCGCCGGCGGGATGGTCGGCGTCGGACAGCAGCCTCACGGCCCTCGCGCCGGGGCAGGCGTATGGCCTGACCGCCTACGCCCACGCCCAACCCACCCTGACGATCACCTTCACGGCCGAGGAACTGGCCGCGCTCGGCGTCGGCGAGGTCCTCGTCGGCAAGCAGCCCAGCAGCCACGAAAAGGTCACCGAAAAGGAGTTCCGCAAACGGGCCGAGGACTCCTGCTGACAAGGCGGTCACCGGCCGGAGGATCCGCGCGCTGCCGACGGTAAACTCGCTGCGTGACTACCCCGCGTCCCGTTCTTGTCGTTGACTTCGGCGCCCAGTACGCCCAGCTGATCGCCCGCCGCGTCCGCGAGGCGCGGGTCTATTCGGAGATCGTGCCGCACTCGATGCCGGTCGCCGAGATGCTCGCCAAGGATCCCGCCGCGATCATCCTGTCCGGCGGCCCCTCCAGCGTTTACGAGCCGGGTGCGCCGGCGCTCGACCCGGGCCTGTTCGACAACGATGTGCCGGTCTTCGGCATCTGCTACGGCTTCCAGGCGATGGCCCAGGCGCTCGGCGGCACGGTCGCGCACACCGGGTCGCGGGAGTACGGGCGTACCCTGCTCGCCAGCGAGGGCGGGACGCTGCTCCGTGACCTCCCCGCCGACCTGCCGGTCTGGATGAGTCACGGCGACAGCGTCGCGGTGGCGCCGGAGGGCTTCGCGGTGACCGGCTCCACTCCGGGCGCGCCGGTCGCCGCCTTCGAGGATCTTGCCAGCCGGCGGGCCGGTGTGCAGTTCCACCCCGAGGTGGCGCACACCGAGCAGGGCCAGGAGATGCTCAAGCGGTTCCTCTACGACATCGCCGGCATCGAACCCACCTGGACCTCCAGCAACATCATCGAGGACCAGGTCGCCGCGATCCGCCGCCAGGTGGGTGACAAGCAGGTGCTCTGCGCCCTGTCCGGCGGGGTCGACTCGGCGGTCGCCGCGGCGCTCGTGCACAAGGCCATCGGCGACCAGCTGACCTGCGTCTTCGTCGACCACGGCCTGCTTCGGGCGGGCGAGGCCGAGCAGGTCGAGAAGGACTACGTGGCGGCCACCGGCATCCGGCTCAAGGTGGTCGACGCGGCCGACACCTTCCTGGGGCACCTCGCCGGGGTCACCGACCCGGAGCAGAAGCGCAAGATCATCGGTCGCGAGTTCATCCGTACGTTCGAGGCCGCGGCCCGCGAGCTCGACGCCGAGCGGCACATCGAGTTCCTGGTGCAGGGCACCCTCTACCCCGACGTGGTGGAGTCCGGCGGCGGCACCGGCACCGCCAACATCAAGTCCCACCACAACGTGGGCGGCCTGCCCGACGATCTCCAGTTCGCGCTGATCGAGCCGCTGCGCACGCTGTTCAAGGATGAGGTGCGTGCGCTCGGCGCCGAGCTGGGGCTGCCCGACGAGATGGTCCACCGCCACCCGTTCCCGGGTCCGGGCCTGGCCATCCGGATCATCGGCGCGGTCGACCGGGAGCGGCTCGACATCCTGCGCGCCGCCGACCTGATCGCCCGGGAGGAGCTGACCGCGGCCGGCCTCGACCGCGACGTCTGGCAGTTCCCGGTGGTGCTGCTCGCCGACGTGCGCAGTGTCGGGGTGCAGGGCGACGGGCGCACGTACGGGCATCCGGTGGTGCTCCGCCCGGTGTCCAGTGAGGATGCGATGACCGCCGACTGGTCCCGGCTGCCCTACGAGGTGCTCGCCAAGATTTCCACCCGGATCACCAACGAGGTCCGCGAGATCAACCGGGTGGTCCTGGACGTGACCAGCAAGCCCCCGGGCACCATCGAGTGGGAGTGACGGCGCCGGTCAGGGCCAGTGCGGTGCCGGCGGCGCCACCGGGGCCGGCTCCTCCGGCATCAAAAACCACATCACCGGGTACGCGAGGAGCAGCGCGCCCCAGGTGGCCGCGGCGAGGAGCGCGAAGGTGACCCGGATGAGCACCGGGTCCACGGCGAAATAGCGCCCCACGCCGCTGCACACGCCCGCCACGATGCGGTCGTCGAGAGGCCTGCGAAGCTGCCTGTACGGGGTCTCGTTCATGCCTCAATGCTGGCCGCCGGGGGGCCTCGGCAACCTCGGTGAAGGCCCCGATACCGACCCTGAGATTCCCGGCACCGGCCGTGACCAACCCGCTGCCCAAAGTGTGGACAACCCCTCTGATCTGCGGTTACGCAGCGCGAGCACGCTGTCAGGAATCCGACAGACGTTTTCGATAGGTAACATATTCCGGGCAGAATGCCGCCCGTGACCCCCGCACTGGAACCACTCCGCCGGATCGCCGCGTACGCCGTCGCCACCGACGACGACGGTCGTGTGCTGCTCGTCCGCGCCTCCACCCGGTCCGGCACGCCCGGCGTCTGGTCGCTCCCCGGCGGCGCAGTCGACCACGGGGAGGACCCCAACCACACGGTCGTCCGGGAAACCGCCGCCGAGACCGGCCTCTCGGTCGCCGTCACCGGGCTGCGCGACGTCCTCGCCGACATGCGCTCACTGCCGCACCGCGGCGTCACCATCCACACCGATCGGCTCGTCTACTCGGTGTCGGTCCGCGGCGGCAACCTGATCGACCGGGTCGGGCACCCCACCGACCTGGCTCGCTGGCACACCCTCGAGGAGGCCGAGCGGCTCAAACTCCGGCCGTTCACCGCGGCCGCCCTGGGGCTCAGCGCCGCCTCCGCCGACCTGCGGCCGGAGGAGGTGCCCGACTTCCCGTCGTTCTACGCCTATCCCGGGCCGGACGGGCTGCACCGGGCGCAGCGCTTCGCGGCGTACGCGATCGCCACCGACGCCAAGGAGAGCACCCTGCTGCTCACCCGGATCGCCCCCGGCTACCCGGGCGAGGGCTGCTGGCACCTGCCGGGCGGCGGCACCGACTACGGCGAGCAGCCGGGCACCGCGCTGATCCGCGAGCTGGTCGAGGAGACCGGCCAGGTGGGCCGGCTCATCGAGCTGCTCGGCGTGGCCAGCCACCGAGACGCGGCCTCGCTCGGCCCGGAGGGCTACCCGATCGACTGGCATGGCGTGCGCGCCTTCTACCGGGTGATCGTGGACGAGCCCACCGAGGTCGCGATCCACGATGTGGGCGGTTCCACTTCCGAGGCCCGCTGGATGCCGCTCGACGAGGTCATCGCCCTGGCCGAGGACCAGTTGACCGAGGTGACGGCCGAGGCGTTGCGCAAGGCACGGCTAATCTAGATCCGGTGAAGATCAGAAGAGTCGGGGCGTACGGCGTCTGCCGGGACGGGGCGGGGCGGGTCCTGCTCGCCCACAACTCGCGCCTCAGCTCCTTCCCCGGCCTCTGGACGCTGCCGGGCGGCGGCGTCGACCAGGGCGAGCACCCGGACGACGCGGTGGTGCGCGAGTTCGCGGAGGAGACCGGCCTGCGGGTACGCATCGACGGCCTGCGCACGGTGACAGCGGATGTGGCCCGGCTGCCCGGCGGCGATCTCGAACACACCGACCGCATCGTCTACGACGTGACCGTCGTGGGCGGCAGCCTTCGCGACGAGGCGGAGGGCACCACCGATCTGGTCGCCTGGGTCGAGCCGGCCGAACTGGCCGGCCGGCCGCTGATGCCGTTCACCGCCCGGCTGCTCGACCGGCCGGTCGACGGGGAGCCGCCCGAGGCGTCCGACGAGCCGCTCGCGCGGCCGCCGCGGGTGCAGCGCTTCGGGGCGTACGCGGCGGCCACCGACCCGGCCGGCCGAATTCTGCTCACCCTGATCGCCCCCGGATATCCTGGGGCCGGCCGGTGGCACCTCGCGGGCGGCGGCACCGATCACGGCGAGACGCCCGAGCAGGCGCTCGCCCGTGAGCTGGCCGAGGAGACGTCGCAACGCGGCCGGGTGACCGGCCTGCTGGGCGTCTCGCACCGGCACGATCCGGCCGCGGTCGGCCCGGAAGGGGTGCCGATCGACTGGCACATCATCCGTGTCCTGTTCAGGGTTCAGGTGGATGTGCCGACTGAACCGGTAGTGACCGAGGAAGCCGGGGGATCCACCGCCGCGGCGGCGTGGTTCACGCCTGAGGAGGTGGAGACGCTGGAGCTCACCGACATCGCACGCGCCGTGGTAGGGCAATTGGCCGTGGAGCCGGCGAGTTAGACTCGTCACAGGGAGAGGCGAAAAGTGGCCTATCCCGGTCCGCTCAGGGATGAAACCGGCGGAGCGCACTGTTGCCAACGAGGACCGACTGAGCTCTCGCCAAGGTCCGCCCGCTGTGCGATGGTGTAAGCCCGCATTTTCCGGTTCCGCGGGTGCGGCGGACTGGAAGGCACCAAACCCACCGCAACAGTGCAGGTGGGCACACCGATCCCCTGGAGGAAGCACGTGCCGAGTACCCCTTGGCGCCGGCGTCGTACGACGGATAGTCCCCGTCCCGCCGGGCGTCGTTGGGCAGGCCGGTTGCGCCGCGGCGGAACTCTCGCGCGGCAGGCCCTGATGGTGCGGGTGGGACGCCGGTCCTCCGAGTCCGGCCGTGCCGCCACCGCCACCCGGGCCGAGGTGATCTACACGGGCCCCGAGCTGGGGCAGGCACGCGCCCTCGCCCAGCCGGGTGCGCATCTCTCGCCGCCGGCGGTCACGTCCGCGGCGGTCGAGGCCGAGAGTGTCTCGCTGCTGCCCGGTGAGCACACCGTCGCCCGTCGTGCCCGCTTCGCCCTGGTGAACGCGTGCACCCTGGCCAGCCTGAGCCTCGGCCTGCTGGCGATCTTCCTGGCCATGCGGGGCGATGTCCGGTCCGCGGCCGCCTGCCTGGTCGCCTGCGTGGTGTTCGACGGGCTCGACGGTGCGCTGGCCCGCAAGCTGGGCGTCACCAGCCCGTTCGGCGCGCAGATGGACTCGCTCGCCGACATGTGCTCGTTCGGCCTGGCCGCTCCGGTCGTGGTCTACGCGTCGCTGGCCCACTCGGTGCCCACGCCGGCCGCCATGATCGCGTGCATCCTGGTCGCGCTCTGCTCGGCGATCCGGCTGGCCCGGTTCAACGTCTCGCCCAAGGACGGCCGGTTCTTCTCCGGGGTGCCGACCACCATGGCCGCCGCGGTGCTCGCCTTGACCGTGCTGATCGACCTGCCACTGCCCGGCTTCGCGATGGTCGCCGGCGTGTCGATGCTGGCCTTCGCGATGGTGTCGAGCTTTCCGTATGCGAAGCTTGCCCGCCTGATCAAGCTGCCGCCGTGGCTGTGGCTGTTGCCGCTGGTGGCCGCGTTCGTGGACGCTCGGCTGACGTTCGTCCTGGTGGTCGGGGCATACCTGGTGAGCGGCCCGATGATGTGGCTGCACGCCCGCCGCGCGATCTAGCTGTGCCAAACGCTGATGGCCGCCCCGGACGGGGCGGCCATCAGCGTTTGGGCGTGGTCAGAGCCAGCGCGCGATCACGCTCGACCCGCCGATGACCTTGTCGCCGACGCCGACCAGCGGCTCGGCCCGGTCGGCCGGCAGGTAGATGTCGGTGCGCGAGCCGAAGCGGATCAGCCCCATCCGCTCGCCGCGGGCCACCAGGGTGCCGACCGGCACCCGCTGCACGATCCGGCGGGCGATCAGGCCCGTCCGCTGCGCCACCACGACCTTGCCGTGCTCGGTGTCCAGCACGGTGTAGGCCGCCACGTTGTGCTCGGCGGCCGCGGTCATCGCGTTCGCATACCCGCCGTCCTCGACGAAGTAGTCGGCCACCCGGCCGGCCACCGGCACCCGGTTGACGTGCACGTCGAGCACCGACAGGAAGACCGCGACGCGCAGGAACTCGCCGGTGCCGAAGCGCTCGTCGGCCAGCCGCTCGACCGACAGCACCCGCCCGTCGGAGGCCGCCACGACCGCCGCCGGATCCTCCGGGATGTCCCGCTCGGGGTCCCGGAAGAACGCCGCGACGGGCCCGGCCAGCAGCGCGGGGAGCAGCCAGAGCTTGGACTTGGGCCGGGCGGTGCGGGCCAGCGCCGCGAGGCCGAGCGCGATGCCGGCCGCGGCCACGCCGTTGGAGTCGATGTGCATGCCGCCGATCAGCGGCACGCTGGACGGGCGGTAGGCGGGCGCCAGCGTGCCGGCGACCGCCGGCTCGGCGGGGCTGAACCGCAGCTTGTGCACGCGCAGCGGCGGGCGGTTGCGAACCACCAGGTCGGAGCCGACGCCGAACAGGGCGCTCTGCCGGAACAGCTCGGCCGCCGCGCCGCCGGTGCGGCCGGGCACTGCCGGGGTGGCGAGAGTCACCACCGCGCCGTCGGTCAGGTATTTTCCGAGGCGGTCGAGCAGGACGCGGACCTCGTCGGCGGTGCCGGTCACCGGCTCGCCGACGATCACCACGCCGGCCGGCTGGCACTCGTCCAGCGAGTCGACCACCTTGACCCGGTCCGCGATCCAGCTGCCCAGCCCGGTGATGTGGTCGCGGAGCAGGTCGGTGGTGCCGCGCTCGCCGGCCACCAGGGTCAACGTGTCACCAGGGAGGAGCGCCTCGACGGCGGCCGCGACCACCAGCGAGGAAGGGTCGGCGCCGACGACGATCGCGGAGGTGGCCGCGTTGTGCCGGGCGAACTCGGCGGTCAGGGCCCGGGCGGCGATGCTGCCGATGCCGGCGACGGGCGCGTTGGACACAACGGGGTACGAGGTCATGACGCCGAGCATATTGCGCCGCCCGCGGGTCCTGGACCCGCGGGCGGCACAGATATCTCCGAATCAGCCTTCCTGGCTCTTCTTTTCCGCGTCGAGCTCCGGATGTTCCTTGCGGAACCGGCCGGCCGGGTCGTCGAGCAGTTCCCGGACAATCGAGGCGTGAATCTCCGGCGGCAGGTCGCCGGGCACCTCGACGGCGGGTGCGGCCGCGGGGGCCGGGACGGTCGCCTCGACGCGCGCCGCCCCGCGGTTGGAGCGCAGTGCGCCGAGCAGGCCGATCACGCCGAAGGCGATCAGGCCGCCGGCCACCAGCCAGCCGACCGCCGGCAGGTGGATCGTCACCACCTGCGAGACCGCCCACCAGAGCGCGACCAGCAGGAACAGGATCCCGAAGCTGAGGGAGACGCCGTCGGTGCGGTGCGGCCTCATCGGATCACCTCCATGTTGCCCGTGTCCAGCTGCAGGTCGAGCTTGAGCGTGCCGCCGCCGGTGCCGTCCTTGCCGAGGTCGGTGACCGACTGCCCGTCGACCTCCCGGCTGTCGAACTCCTTGCCGAGGATGAGCGCCCGGCCGTTGTCCATCCGGACCGTGGCGGTGGTGTCCGCCGTCTCGGGCACGAGCACCCGCAACTGGCCCAGCTTCATCGTCACGGTGATGTCCTGCTGCTGTCCGGTGAAGTCGATGCCGCGCAGGTCGAGGGTGACGTTGCCGGCGGTGAAGTCGTATCGGTCGGCGACCGCACCGATCGTCGCCGGGCGATAGACGCTGTTGCCCACCTCACCGCCCCAGCGCTCGGTGCCGGTTGCGATGGCCAGGCCGAGCGAGGCCAGCAGGGCCAGCGCGATCAGCCCGCGGGCGCGGCCGAACCAGGCACCGACGATCAGGCCGAGCGCGATGGTGACCAGCGCGGCGGCGAAGTAGGCGGAGACCGCGATGCTGGCCCCGGCCATGTCGATCACGGCCAGCAGGCCGATGACCATGACCACCGCGAAGAAGGTGAGGCGGCCGAGCTTGGAGCGCTCGCGCGGCTTCTTCGGCGGCTTGGGGGCGACCGGCTGCGGCGGGTAGGTGGGCGGCGTCGGCCGGGCGAAGGGGCCGTGCGGCGCGAACGGCGGCCGGTACCCGCCCGGCGCCGGCGGCGCCGGCGGCATCGGCGGCAGCGGCGGGATGCCCAGGGTCGGCGGCCGCGGCGGGGCCGGAGCGGGCGGCACAGTCACCGGTTCCGCGGCCGGTGCGGCCGCGGCCGGCGCGGCGCCGAACTGAGCGGTGCCGGCCTGAGGCGTACCCGGCTGGGCCGCGGCGAACGGATCGGCCGGGAAACCCGGCGGCGGTGGCGGTCCGCCGGCGCCGGGAAATGTGGCCGCCGTGCTCCCGGTCCGCTTGATCAGCAGGACCGCCCCGAGGATCACCGCCGCGGCGAGCAGGGCGGCCCGCATGCCGTCCTGCACGATGAAGGCGAAGGAGATCACGGCGGCGCCGCCGAGCAGCACCACGGACAGCGGCGCCATGCCGGACCGGCCCTTGCCGAGCAGCGACTCGATCGGCGAGGCGGTTTCCCCCTCGGTCGGGATGACCAGCCAGCCGATCAGGTAGAGCAGCACGCCGACGCCGCTGAGGATGCCCAGCACGGCGAGCAGCACCCGCCACAGCACCGGGTCGGTGTTGGTGGCCCGGCCGAGTGCGCCGGAGACGCCGGCGATGTATCGGCCCTGCCGGGGACGCACCAGCTTGTCCCGGGAGAAGGCCGGGCCGCCGGGAAAAGCCGACCACGGCGGCGGGGTCGGGCCGGGCGGAGGCGGCGGGCCGGCCCCGGGCGGAGGCGGCGGGGCAGCCCCGGGCGGAGGCGGCGGCGTCTCCGCGCCGGAGGAGGGCGGCACGTCCGGCTCCGGCCGGCCCCCGGGCGGCGGGGTCCACGCCGACGGCTCGGCCGCGGCGATCGGCTCGGTGGGCTGGTCAGCGGCCGCGGCCGGCGAGGAAGGCGCCGGCGGGGTGTTCCCGGCAGGCGTGGCGGAAGTCGCCGGCACGTCCTGCGACGGACCGGAGGGACCCCGCGATTCGGCAGCTTCGTCGTTCATGCCATCGATCCTGCGGCCCGAGCGACCCGAGGCGCTTCCGGCGCCGACCCTGAGGCCACCCTGAGATCCGAGTACCCGGATACCAGGGGAAGTTCCCCGTGGCCCGCGCCGCCCGGACGTGTGACGATCGGAGGACACGACCGAGGAGGAGCCATCACCGCCGCCGTCACCCCGCCACCCGCGCGCCGGCTGTATCGCCCGCGCGACCACCGGATCGTCGCCGGGGTCGCCGCCGGGCTGGCGGAGCATCTGGGTCTCCCGGTGCTGGCGGTGCGCATCGCGCTCGTCGTCCTCCTCGGCTTCAGCGGGCTGGGCCTGCTGCTCTACGCGGCCTACTGGGCCGTCCTTCCGCAACAGGTTTCCATCGATCGTCCACCGGAGCGCCGTGATTACGCCATGCTCCTGCCGTTCGGCGCGATCGGCCTCGGCGTCGTCCTGCTGCAGGCGCTGGTCTTCAAGGACAACGCCGCCGGGACGATCGGCTGGCTGATCGCCGTGGTCGCGGTCGGCGCCGGCATCATCTGGCACCAGTCCGATCCGACCCGCCGCGGACACTGGACCACGACCGCGCCGCAGGCACCCTGGCTGGCCGCGGTCGTGGCGGAAAGCGACCGGCGATACTTCCTGTTCCGCTTCATCGGTGGCGGCGTGCTGGTGGCGACCGGGATCATCGGCGCGGTCGCGGTGCTGGCGCCGACCGGCTCGCTCAGCTCGGTCTTCAACGGCGTGATCTTTGCGCTGGTCGGCCTGCTGGGCGTCGGGGTGGTGGCCGCGCCGCTGCTCTGGCGCATGTTCAACCAGCTGCGCGCCGAGCGTGAGGGGCGGATCCGTGAGCAGGAGCGGGCCGAGCTGGCCGCGATGATCCATGACCAGGTGCTGCACACCCTGGCCTTGATCCAGCGCAACTCGGCGGACATCAAGGAGGTCCAGCGGTTGGCCCGCGGCCAGGAGCGCAGCCTGCGCAACTGGCTCTACAAGCCGACCGCGTCGCCGACCGAGCGGTTCGCCGCGGCGCTCGAGCAGGCCGCGGCCGAGGTCGAGGACACCTATGCGATCAGCGTGGAGACGGTCGTGGTCGGCGACACCGAGTGCGACGAGCGGGTCGCGGCCCTGGTCGCGGCGGCACGCGAGGCGCTGGTCAACGCGGCCCGGCACGCCGGGGTGCAGACAGTTTCGCTCTACGCCGAGGTCGAATCGGACGAGTTGAGCGTCTTTGTCCGCGATCGAGGGGCCGGTTTCGATCTTTCCGGCGTGGGGGATTCGCGGCACGGCGTCCGGGGGTCGATCATCGGACGGATGCAGCGGCACGGTGGCAAGGCGGAGATCCGCAGCGCCACCGGCGAGGGCACGGAAGTGCGGTTGACGTTGCCCGCGTCGCGGGAGAGCGTGACCGCCGGGAAGGAGCCAGCACGATGAGCGAGTCTTCAGCCCGGTCAGGGGCGGCGGGCGGGGCGGTTGGACGGGAGTCCACGGCCGAGCAGGAGAGCCGCCGGCTCACCGTCTTCCTGGTCGACGACCATGCCATGTTCCGCGCCGGGGTCCGCGCCGAGCTGGGCGCGCACGTCGACGTGGTGGGCGAGGCCAGTTCGGTGGCCGAGGCGGTCAGCAAGATCGCGGCGGCGGAGCCGGATGTCGTCCTGCTCGATGTGCACATGCCGGACGGCGGCGGCCGCGCGGTGCTGGACGCGATGCGCCGGTCCCATCCGCAGGTGCGGTTCCTGGCGCTTTCCGTGTCGGATGCGGCCGAGGACGTGATCGGGCTGATCCGGGCCGGTGCGCGTGGGTATGTCACCAAGACCATCTCGCCGGACGAACTGGCGGCCGCGATCAAGCGGGTGGCCGACGGCGACGCAGTGTTCAGCCCGCGGCTGGCCGGTTTCGTGCTGGACGCCTTCGCGTCCCGCCCCGACGTGCCGGTGGCCGACCCCGAACTCGACCAGCTCACCAACCGCGAGCGTGAGGTGTTGCGGCTGCTGGCGCGCGGTTATGCGTACAAGGAGATCGCCAAGGAGCTATTCATCTCCATCAAGACGGTGGAGACCCACGTCTCGAACGTCCTGCGCAAGCTGCAGATGAGCAACCGTTACGAATTGTCACGATGGGCGGCCGACCGCCGGCTCGTCTGAGGGCTACAGGAGCGCGCCGCTGCACTGCGTTCTAGATCCAGCACGCGGAGGCATTTTGGCTGTTGGGACCACATTTACATCGTGAAGAAAGGACGTGGCGGTAAGCCGCGCCGGGCGCCTGGCTAGTATCGGCTTGATAACGGGACCGTGGCTGTCGTTGGCTCTGTGTCACAGTGGCAGCTACTCACACGACCCCCGTGAGCGCCCGAAGGAGGCACCCCCCACATGCCTGGGACAAGCCGATGGAAGATGGCGGCCGTACCGGCCGCCATCGCCTTGTTGGCGGCCGGCTGCAGCAGTGGTTCCTCGGAGGATGCCGAAGCGCTGCCCAACAGCATCAGCATCGGCATCGTCGAACCGACCAGCCTGATCCCGACCAACACCGTGGAGTCGAGCGGCGCGCAGGTCCTTTCATCGCTGTTCTACCCGCTGGTCGGGTTCGACGAGAACAGCAAGCCGTACGCCATGGCGGCGCAGTCGATCACGCATGACAAGGCCAACCGGGTGTGGACCATCCGGCTCAAGCCGGGCTTCACCTTCAGCAACGGCGAGCCGGTCACCGCGGACAGCTACATCAACGCCTGGAACTACGGAGCCTACGGGCCGAACGGGCAGCTCGCGTCGTACTTCTTCAGCAAGATCGACGGTTTCGCCGACCTGCAGTCGATCGATCCCGACGAGGGCGGCCCCAAGAAGGCGCCCGAGCCCAAGGCCACCAAGCTCTCCGGTCTCAAGAAGATCAACGACAACACCTTCACGGTGACGCTCACGGCCGGCTTCGCGGGCTGGGAGTCGGTGATGGGCTACAACGCCTTCTACCCGCTGCCCAAGGCGGCCTTCTCCGCCGACGGGGTGCTCGCCAAGGAGTTCGCCGAGGCGCCGATCGGCAACGGGCCCTTCAAGATCAAGGGCAAGTGGAGCCACGACACAAAGATCCAGGTGGAAAAGGTCACCGATTTCAAGGGCACGGTCCCCAAGGTCAACGGCATCACCTGGAAGATCTATCAGGATGTGTCGGCGCAGTATGCCGATCTGGTGGCCGGCAATCTCGACGTGGAGACGAGCATCCCGATCGAGAACCTCTCGTCCGCCGCCGGTGATCTGGGCAAGCGGCTGCTCAAGAGCCCGAGTTCCGGCTTCGCGTTCGTCGGCTTCCCCACCTTCGAGAGCCAGTTCGCCAACCCGCAGGTCCGGCGCGCCCTGTCCATGGCGATCAACCGGCAGGAGATGACCGACCAGATCTTCGTGGGCTCGGAGACCCCCGCGACCTCGTTCGTCTCGCCGGTCGTCGCCGGCTCGCGCCCGAACACCTGCGGGGAAAACTGCGAGTACAACCCGACCAAGGCCAAGCAGCTCTACACGCAGGCGAACGGTCCCAAGGACATCAAGATCACGTACAACGTCGACGGCGGCCACAAGGCCTGGGTCGACGCGATGTGCAACCAGATCAAGTCGTCGCTCGGCATCAACTGCATCGGCGTGGGCGAGCCCAAGTTCGCCGACCTGCTGGCCAAGGTGCGTAAGAAGGAGTCGGTCGGGCTCATCCGCCTCACCTGGGGGATGGACTACCCGCTGATGGAAAACTACCTCGGCCCGCTGTATACGACCGATGGGTCGTCCAACTACTACGGCTACAGCAACCCCACCTTCGACAGCCTGGTCCGGCAGGGCTCCGAGGCGGCGACCGTGCAGGCGGCCGAAAAGTACTGGCAGGCGGCCGAGGACATCCTGGCCAAGGACATGCCCGTGCTGCCGCTGCGGTTCAGCCAGAACGTGTACGGCCATTCCGAGCGGGTCGCCGACGTGACGATGGACCTGTTCGAAAAGGTGGACATCTACAAGATCGACATAGCCAGTTAGTGAGACTTCTGACCGGTTGAACGGTGGTGGCGCCATGGTGGGACGTGACACCGTGGCGCCACCGCTTTGTTGACCACCCTGACGTTTGCCGTGCCCATGAGGCCGGGAAGAGGCTTCACCACATGTTCCGCTATGTCGTGCGGCGCCTGCTCCAGATGGTTCTGACCTTTTTCGGAGCCACCTTTGTGGTGTACGCGCTGATGTTCGCCAACCAGGACGATCCCCTCCAGGCGCTGGCCGGCGAACGTCCCCTCACCGACAGCCAGCGCACCGCGCTGACCGAGCGGTACCACCTGGACGACAGCTTTCTCCAGCAGTACTGGTACTACGTCAAGGGCCTGCTCACCGGCGATTTCGGCACCTCGCTGACCGGGCGGCCGATCGGGTCGATGCTGGCCGACGCGTGGCCGGTCACGATCAGGCTCACGCTGCTCGCCATCGTGATCGCGGCGGCCGTGGCGATCTCCGCGGGCGTCCTCTCCGCCATCCGCCGCGGCGGCGTCTTCGACAACGCCACCACCTTGCTCACCCTGATCGTGCTGGCGCTGCCGATCGTGGTGCTGGCCCCGCTGGCCCAACTGATCTTCGGCATCCAGCTCGGCTGGTTCCCGGCGACCGCCACCAAGGATGCGACCCTCTGGCAGTTGCTGCTGCCCGCGCTGGTGCTCGGCACGCTGGTGGTGGCGACCGAGTTGCGGGTGACCCGGTCGTCGGTGGCCGACAATCTGCGCGCCGACTACGTGCGTACGGCCCGGGCCAAAGGGTTGTCCGCCAAACGGGTCATCGGCGTACACGTGTTGCGCAACTCGCTCATCCCGGTGATCACCCTGATCGGCGTGGACATCGGTGTGCTGATGTCCGGCGCCATCGTGACCGAGGGTGTCTTCAACATCCCCGGCGTCGGCTTCAACCTGTTCCGCGGCATCCGCACCGAGGACGGCCCGCTGGTGGTCGGCTTCGTCAGCATTCTGGTGATCGTCTTCCTGGTCGTGAACCTGATCGTCGACCTGCTGTATGCCGTTCTCGACCCCAGGATCCGCTATGAGTGAAATGCAGCCGTTGGTCCGGTCCGGGGTGGCGGGGCAGCCCGGCACCCCGGCCGAGGCGACCGGGCCGGTCGCCGGCCGACCGCGGCACCGCGACGCCGGCGGCAAGCCGCGCAGCCTGGCCGGCGACGCGTGGCTCGACCTGCGCCGCAGCAAGGTCTTCTGGACCGCGGCCGGGCTGGTCGCGGTGATCCTGCTGATGGCGGCCTGGCCCGCGCTGTTCACCTCGGCCGACCCGCGCGAGTGCCTGCTCGCCCGCAAGCATGCCGGCCCGAGCGGCGGCGCCTTCTTCGGCTACGACTTCCAAGGCTGCGACGTCTTCGCCAAGACCGTGTACGGCGCCCGCGCGTCGATCGTCGTGGGTGTCTGCGGCACGCTGATCGCCGGCGGGATCGGTCTCGTCATCGGCCTGGCCGCCGGCTTCCACGGCGGCTGGCTCGACGCCGTACTGTCCCGGTTCATCGACATCGTCCTCGGCATCCCGTTCCTGCTCGCCGCGATCGTGCTGGCCAAGCGGCTCACCGCCGACCCGGCCAGCGACGGCGTGCTGGCCGTCACCTGCACGCTCGGCCTGCTCGGCTGGACCACGGCGGCGCGGGTGATGCGCTCCGCGGTGATCTCGGCCAAGAACCAGGACTACGTAGCGGCGGCCCGGATGCTCGGCGCCGGCCCGATGCGGCTGATGACCCGGCACGTCCTGCCCAACTCGATCGGGCCGTTCGTCGTCGTGCTCACCCTGCTGCTGGGCGTCAACATCGCCGGTGAGGCCACCCTGTCGTACCTCGGCATCGGCCTCAAGAACGACGCGATCAGCTGGGGCATCGCGATCGCCGAGGCCGGGCCGTACGCGCGGGCCGCCGCCGCCCCGCTGGTGTGGCCGTCGGTGTTCCTGGCCGCCACCGTGCTGGCCTTCATCATGCTCGGCGACGCCATCCGCGACGCCTTCGACCCGAAGCTGCGGTGACCCGTTGACCGACATCAAGGCGGAAGTGGACGCGCTGCCCGGCCTCGACCCGCGCGCGCCGCTGCTGCAGGTGGCCGACCTGCACGTCGAGTTCCGCACCCGCGACGGCGTGGCCAAGGCGGTGAACGGCGTGAACTTCTGGCTGCACCCCGGCGAGACGCTCGCGATCCTCGGCGAGTCGGGCTGCGGCAAGTCGGTGACCGCGCAGGCGATCATGGGAATCCTGGACACCCCGCCCGGCCACGTGACCCGCGGCCAGGTGCTCTACCGGGGCGTCGACCTGCTGCGCCTGCCGGAGAAGAAGCGCCGCCGGGTGCGCGCCAACCGGATCGCGATGATCTTCCAGGACGCCCTGTCCGCGCTGAACCCGGTCTATCCGATCGGCTTCCAGCTGGGCGAGCTGTTCCGCAAGCATCGCGGGATGTCCCGGCACGACGCCAAGCGGCGCTCGATCGAGCTGCTCGACCAGGTGCGGATCCCGGCCGCCCGGGACCGGATCAACGACTATCCGCACCAGTTCTCCGGCGGCATGCGGCAGCGCGTGATGATCGCCATGGCGCTGGCCCTGGACCCCGAGGTGCTGATCGCCGACGAACCCACCACGGCGCTGGACGTGACCGTGCAGGCGCAGATCATGAGCTTGCTCGCCGAGCTTCAGCGCCAGCGCAACATGGGCCTCGTCCTGATCACCCACGACATGGGGGTGGTCGCGGACGTCGCCGACCGGATCTCGGTGATGTACGCGGGCCGGGTCGTCGAGGAGGCGCCGGTCTACGACATCTACGCCCGGCCGGCCCACCCCTACACCCGGGCGCTGCTCGAATCGATCCCCCGGCTCGACCGCAAGGGCCGGCAGCTCAACGCCATCAGCGGCCTGCCGCCGGCGCTCACCGAGCTCCCGCCGGGCTGCTCGTTCGGCCCACGCTGCGGGTATGCCCGGGACGTCTGCCGGCGGGAGGCGCCCCCGGCGTACCAGATCGCGCCGCACCGCGTCGCCAGCTGCCACTTCATCCGGGAGGTCCTCGGTGTCTGACGTCGTCCTCGAGGCCCGGCACCTGGTCAAGCACTTCCCGATCACCAAGGGCGTGGTGGTCCGGTCGCGGGTCGGCGCGGTCCGCGCGGTCGACGGCGTCAGCCTGAACCTGCGCCGCGGCGAGACCCTCGGCATCGTGGGCGAGTCCGGCTGCGGCAAGTCGACGCTGGCGAAACTGCTGGTCGGCCTCGAACGGCCGAACTCCGGCTCGATCACCGTGCATGGCCAGGAGATGACCCGCCTCAAGGGCGCGGCCCTGCGCCGGGCGCGCCGCAACATCCAGATGGTGCTCCAGGATCCGTACACGTCGCTGAATCCGCGGATGACGGTCGGCGACATCATCGGCGAGCCGTACGAGATCCACCGGGACGTCGTGCCCCGGCAAGGCCGGCGCCACGTCGTGCAGGAACTGCTGGAGGTGGTCGGGCTCAACCCCGACCACATCAACCGCTACCCGCACCAGTTCTCCGGCGGTCAGCGGCAGCGCATCGGCATCGCCCGGGCCCTCGCCCTCCGCCCCGAGATCATCGTCTGCGACGAGCCGGTGTCCGCGCTCGACGTGTCGATCCAGGCCCAGGTGATCAATCTGCTGGGCCGGCTCCAGCGCGACTTCCAGCTGTCGTACGTCTTCATCGCGCACGACCTGTCGGTGGTGCGGCACATCTCTGACCGGATCGCGGTGATGTACCTCGGCAAGGTCGTCGAGACCGGCAACGACGTGGCCATCTATGACCAGCCCACGCATCCGTACACGCAGGCGCTGCTCTCCGCCGTGCCGGTGCCGGACCCGAGGCTGCGCGGGCGGCGCGCCCACCTCGTGCTCGACGGGGACGTGCCGTCGCCGGCCGACCCGCCGTCCGGCTGCCGGTTCCGCACCCGATGCTGGATGGCGCAGGAGGTCTGCGCCCAGCACGAGCCGCTGCTGGAGATCCGCCAGCGGTCACCGCACCCGAGCGCGTGCCACTTCGCCCAGATGCGAGCCGTGCTGCGCTGAGTCAGCGTGTGCGACTTTTGGTTGCTGTCGGATCGGCAGGCGGCGGCGTTGGTCGGCGCGTCAGAGCGGGCCGCGGCCGGCCCGGAGGATCATCAGGGCGATCTGGGTGCCGTCCGGGCCCAGTGCCGCCCGGAAGCGCTCGACGATCTCCCGTTCCCGGGACAGGACCAGGCGGGTGCCGCCGCTGGCCATCCGGGTCTTGCCGACCGACTGGGAGAGGCGTGCCCGTTCCAGCCACAGGTCGATGATCGATTGGTCGATCTCGTCGATCCGCTCCCGCATGGCGCGGATCTCGTCGGCGGCCAGGGGCTCGCCCGCCCCGGTCGTCTGGTCCACCACGTCGGCGGTCATGTCGTGCTCCTCGGGTGCTCGCGCCCCGGTCGACCCGGCCCGGGCAGCATCAAGCCCCGGGCGGTGAAGCCCGGGGCTTGATGTAGGTCTGTCGTTCAGACGCGGCCTACGGTCGCCTGGGCCAAAGAGAAGCCAAAGCCGGTGCCGTAGTAAAAAGATCGCGCCTGCTGGATCACGTTGCCGAGTATGCGCCCGCCGTGCGGCAGTCCGCAAGGAAACCGCCCGATCCGTGGGACGAAGGGGGCCCTTTGCGTCAGGGGATCGTGGTGATGCGGTTGGCCGGGCCGGGTGCGACGGGCGCGCCGGCGCCGAGGTACGCGACGAGGGCGTCGACGTCGAAGCCCGGAGCCGTGACGCGGCCCGTGCCCGCCGTGAGGGTCGTGAAGCCGTCGCCGCCGTTGGCCAGGAAGTCGTTGGTCGTGACCTGGTAGGAAGCCGCCGGGTCGATCGCGGTGCCGTTCAGCGCCAGGTTCGTGATCTTGGAGCCGAGCGGGGCGGAGGCGCTCCAGGTGTAGGTCAGGCCGTTCGACACCTGCAGGATCTTGGTGGTCGACTGGCCCTTGTAGCCGGCGAACTGCTGCTCCAGCGTGTCCTTGAGCTGCGCGCCGGTGTACGTCTGGGTGACCACCAGGTTGTTGAACGGCTGGACGCTGAACGCCTCGCCGAACGTGATCTGGCCGGTCGCCTCGCCGCCCGGAGACGCCTCGGCGTCGAAATCGGCCCGGATGCCGCCCGGGTTCATCAGCGCGAACTGCGCGCCGCCGGCGGTGGTGCGGGCCAGTTGCGCGTCGGCGATCACGTCGCCCAGCGGGCTTTCGCCGGCCGGCGTCGCGGTGCGGGTGATGTCCGCCGTGATGGCGCCGACCACCCGGTTGGCGATCGGAGCGACCGCGGTGCGGTACTTGTCGGCGATCTTCTTGGCGGCGGGGTCGACGGTGTCCGGGTTCTTCAGGAAGACGCCGTTCGCGTCCCGCAGCCAGCCGCCCTTGCCGTCCGGAACGCCGTTCTGCACGATCACGTTCTTTGCGGTGATCTCGGCGAACTTGCCGGTGCGCCGGTCGAGCGAGTAGTCGATGTCGGTGATCAGCTGACCGTTGCTGCCGGCGCTGGTGACCACCGAGGTGCTCTTGGTGTTGGGCAGTGTGCAGGTGTAGAAGCGGTGCGTGTGGCCGCTGACCACCAGGCCGAACTCGGGGTTGAGGCCCTTGACGATCGGCACCACCGGGCCGGAGAAGTTGGTGCAGTCGGACACGCCGGGCGGCGGCGTGGCCGAGCCCTGTGCGCCACCCTCGTGCAGCAGCAGGACCTGCGCCTTCACGCCGAACGTCTTGAGCAGGTTGCCCCACTTGTTGGCGGTCTCGATCTCGTCGGTGAAGTGCACGTTCTTGATGCCGGCCGGGTTGACGATGCCGGGCGTGCCCTCCAGCGTCATGCCCACGAAGCCGACCGGGACGCCGCCGACGAACTTGATGTCGATCGGCGGGAGGATCGGCAGGCCGGTCTTGTTGTCGATCGTGTTGGCCGCGAGGTAGCTGAACTTCGCCCCGCGGAAACCGTCGCCGTCCTGGCAGCCGTCGACCGGGTGGCAGCCGCCGCGCTGCATGCGGATCAGCTCGGTGACGCCCTCGTCGAACTCGTGGTTGCCCACCGAGCTCACCTGCAGCCCGATCTGGTTCATCAATTCGATCGTCGGCTCGTCGTGGAACGCGGCGCTGACCAGCGGGCTCGCCCCGATCAGGTCGCCGGCGCCCGCGGTGATCGTCGACCGGCCCTCGGCCTTGGCCTCGGCGCGCAGCTTCTTGAGGTAGGTGGCCAGGTATTCCACGCCGCCGGCGGGCGTGCCGGTGCCGGCCGCGTTGACCACGGCGCCGCTGCCGGCCGGCGGGTCGATCGCGCCGTGGAAGTCGTTGTAGCTGAGGAACTGGCCCTTGACGGCGGCGCCGCCGGCGGGCAAGCCGTATGACACGCTGGCCGGCGCGTAGACCGGCGGCGCCGCGGCGGCGGGTGCCTGCGAGCGGGCCAGCGGCAGGGTGGCGACGACGGCCACGGCGAGGGCAGGCGCCGCGAGGTGGCGCAGCACGACCCGTCCGCGAAGGCGGGAATGATCCATGATATTCGATCTCCCGATCAGTAATTGATGAACCAACATTCGACAGCCTTAACTATCGACGGAGGTGAGCGCTACCGCTGAACGGTGACAAGTAACTTGCTGATCTCTGACCCGTTCGCCTATCGATCCGGGTCAGGCAGGCTTTGTCCACAGTCGCGAAAGGTTTGCCGAATGCCTGTCGTTGGCCTTCCGCAACGATTCCTCCTCCGGTCAGCTCTGCTGGCGGAGCCAGGCGGTGCAGGACCTGTCCACGGCGGCGAACGACCGGCCGAAGGCGGACCGGGCGGCGTCGTCCCACGAGCGATCCTCGCGCAGCCGGAGCCGGACGAAGGTCAACATCGCGGATTCGCCGTATTTCACCGCCATGCATTCGACGGCATAGTGCGAATGCGCGTAGAACTCGCCGGCCCGCCCGGGGTCGTCGCCGGATTCCAGCGGCCGCGGCACCATCGAGCTCGGTCGCGGCATGCTGCGCAGAATCTCGCTGCTGACCGTGTCGGGCGCCGACCGGGGTTGATGGCCGATGTATTCCGCGATGCCCTCGGCGAGCCAGTCGTCGATCGGGTCGTGCCCGCCGACGGTCACCACGTGACCGAACTCGTGCTGGACCACCTCGCGCAACTCTTCCCGCTCGGTGATCGCGCTCAGGTCGACCACGGCGTCGCCGCCGGTGTCGTTGAGCGGCTGCATGTAGCCGGCCGCCCAGTCGGCGGGGCCCGCGCTGTACCAGGTCTTCCAGGTCTTCGCGGTGGCGAGGTAGAGCCGGTAGCGCTGCTGCGGGTTGCCGAACAGGGGCGCGTACCGGTCGTTGACCGCCGCGGCCAGATCGGCCACCTGGACCGCCTCGGGCAGCCGGCCGGCGAGTTCCGGCGGCGCGCCCACGGACACCCGCTTGCCCTCGACGACGACCAGGTCGCCGGCCTCCCAGGGGGTGGGCTGCAGGTAGGTGGGCTGCGCGGCGGCGGCCAGGCCGGTGATCACGTGACCCGAGCCGGTCGCGCGCAGGGTGAGCGTCTGGGCGATCCGCGGCGGGCCGTCTCGGCGGCTTCGCACGTACGCCGGGCAGGGGTCCCCGCTGAAGCAGAACGAGACCTCGACCTCCACCGGGCCCGAGGTGGCCGCGCCCGGCCCGAGGTGATACTCGAAGTGGCTGATGTGCAGCGCCCGCAGCGACGTGTACAACCCCTGGTATCGCTTGCGTAGCGCGGGTTTCGCCGGGTCGACGGCGGCGAGCCAGCCCGCCCGGTCACCGCGCAGCAGGGCGGCGGCCTGGGCGCGCAGAGCCCGGGAGACCGGGTCGTCGGCCCGCCGGGGGATGCCAGGGAACATGGCGCCCGCGGCGGCGGCTCGTGGCTCCGCCGGCTTGGTCACGATGGCGGCCACCGTGATCGCCAGGACGGCGGTGAGCACCGCGCCGGCGATGCGGCGTACGCGCTGGGCCCGGCCCGGCAGCACGCGAGGGTCCGATGGGGTGAAGTGGGCCGGTAGCCGGCCGCCGGGGTGACGCTGCACGGCGTGCCCTCCCCGGCCGGAAACCCGCAGTCTTGCGCCGATTGAAGCAGATTCCGCGCGGCCCGTGCTGTCCCGCGCCGGACCCGTCGCGGTCAATTCTTGTCGGGGGGTCGGCGTAGGCTAGCCACCGCGATGCGAGCTTCTTCAGAACCTTCCAGCAGCGGCCCGGCCACCCTCTTCTCCATGCCTCCCGTGCGAGATGCGGGGGCGCCGGCGGAGCCGCCAGTCAAGCGTCCGCCCAGCCGGCGGCTCGACCCCGAGGCGCTGCTGACCGGCCTCAACGGCCCGCAGCGTGACGCGGTGACCCACGCCGGGTCGCCGCTGCTCATCGTGGCCGGGGCCGGCTCGGGCAAGACCCGGGTGCTGACCCACCGGATCGCCTATCTGCTGGCCGAGCGGGGCGTGCATCCGGGCGAGATCATCGCGATCACCTTCACCAACAAGGCCGCCGGCGAGATGAAGGAGCGGGTCGCCCACCTGGTCGGCCCGCGGGCCCGGCTCATGTGGGTGTCCACCTTCCACTCGGCCTGCGTACGGATCCTGCGGGCCGAGCACGAGCACGCCGGCCTGAAAAGCAGCTTCTCCATCTACGACGCCGACGACTCGCGCCGGCTCATGCAGCTGGTGGCCCGCGAGCTCGACCTCGATCCGAAGCGGTACACGGCGCGGGGCCTGGCCGCCCAGGTGTCCAACCTGAAAAACGAGCTGGTCGAGCCCGAGGCCTACAAGGACAAGGCAAAGGGGCCCAACGAGCGGGCCGTCGCCGAGGCGTATGAGCTTTATCAGCGCCGCCTCCGCGAGGCGCACGCGCTCGACTTCGACGACATCATCATGACGACGGTGCACCTGCTGCAGTCGCATCCGCATGTCGCCGAGGCCTACCGGCGGCGGTTCCGGCACGTGCTGGTCGACGAGTACCAGGACACCAACCACGCCCAATACACCCTGGTCCGGGAGCTGGTGGGGGAGACGGGCGGGGAGGTGCCGCCCGGTGAGCTGTGCGTGGTGGGCGACGCCGACCAGTCGATCTACGCGTTCCGCGGTGCGACCATCCGCAACATCCTGGAGTTCGAGCGCGACTACCCCGACGCGCGCACGATCCTGCTGGAGCAGAATTACCGCTCCACCCAGACGATCCTCTCCGCGGCCAACGCGGTGATCGACCGGAACACGTCGCGCAAGCCGAAACGGCTGTGGAGCGACCAGGGCGCCGGCGAGCAGATCGTCGGTTACGTCGCCGACACTGAGCACGCCGAGGCCGACTGGGTCGCCCGGGAGATCGACCGGCTCACCGACCGGCACGAGGTCCGCCCCGGTGACGTGGCCGTGTTCTACCGCACCAACGCGCAGTCTCGTGTCTTCGAGGAGGTGTTCATCCGGGTCGGCCTGCCCTACAAGGTGGTCGGCGGGGTGCGCTTCTACGAGCGCAAGGAGGTGCGCGACGCGCTGGCCTACCTGCGTGCCGTGGTCAACGACGACGACACGGTGAGCATCCGCCGGGTGCTGAACACGCCGAAGAGAGGCATCGGCGAGCGTGCCGAGGCGTGTGTGGAGGCGCTGTCGTCGCGCGACCGGATCTCGTTCGGCCAGGCGCTGCGCCACGCCAAGGACGCGCCGGGCATCGCTAGCCGCTCGGCCAACGCCATCGCCGAGTTCGTGCAGCTGCTCGACGACCTGCGCGAGCTTGCCCGTACGGCCCCGCCGGAGGAGGTGCTGGAGGCGGTTCTGCAGCGCTCCGGCCTGCTCAGCGAGTTGGAGGAGAGCCTCGACCCGCAAGATCAGGGCCGGGTGGAAAACCTGCAGGAGCTGGTCAGCGTCGCCCGGGAGTACACGGAACGCGTCGAGGCCCAGGCCGACGAGGACGAGGAAACCCCGGTCGCCACGTTGGCCGGCTTCCTGGAGCAGGTGGCGCTGGTCGCCGACGCCGACCAGGTGCCCACCGACGACCCCGAGCACCAGGGCGTGGTCACGCTGATGACCCTGCACACGGCGAAGGGCCTGGAGTTCCCGGTGGTCTTCCTGACCGGGCTGGAGGATGGTGTCTTCCCGCACATGCGGGCGCTCGGCGACAACACCGAGCTGGAGGAGGAGCGCCGGCTCGCCTACGTCGGCATCACCCGGGCCCGGCAGCGGCTCTACCTGTCCCGGGCGGTGACCCGCGGCGCGTGGGGCCAGCCGCAGTACAACCCGCCCTCCCGGTTCACCGACGAGCTGCCGGCCGAGCTGGTGCGCTGGGATCGTACGGCCGGGTCGTACACGTCATGGTCCGGCACGGGCGGCGGGGTGGGTGGCCGCGGTGGCGGCGACCGCTCGCGCGGCGGCGGCTTCGCCGGGGGTACGCCCAAGGCCCAGCAGCTGGCGAGCCGGCTCGGCATCGACGGCAGCAAACTGGCGACCGCCAGCGAGTTGCCGCAGGCCCCCAAGGTCGCGCCCGGGGATCGGGTCAACCATCAGCGCTACGGCCTCGGCCGGGTCGTGACGGTCGAGGGGCAGGGGCCGGGCGCCCGTGCCCAGATCGACTTCGGCGACCAGGTGATGTGGTTGATCCTGCGGCACGCCCCGATCGAAAAGCTCTAACCGGCGGCGGGGCAGCCGGGGATGTCGACGCCGTGCGCCCGCATCCAGGCGGTCGGTTCCACCGGGTTCTGGTAATGGCCCAGGTGCACCTCGAAATGCAGGTGCGGCCCGGTGGAGTGACCGGTCGAGCCCTCCTCGCCGATCCGCTGGCCGGCCGCGACCCGCTGCCCGGCGACGACGGTGATCGCCGACAGGTGGCCGTAATGGGTGAGGTATCCGTTGCCGTGGTCGATCAGCACGGCGTTGCCATAGCCGCCGGCCTCGCCGGCCCGCACCACGACGCCGGCCCCGGCCGCGACGATCGGCGTGCCGGCCGGGGCGGCCAGGTCGACGCCGGCGTGCAGGCGACCCCAGCGCAGACCGAAGCACGAGGTGACCTGGCCGGTCGGGTTGGGGTTCACCCAGGCGGCACGGCGCTTGCGCGGCGACACCGGCCTGGGTCGCGCCTTATGCCGCACCGGCACGGCGGAGAGATGACCGGGCCGTGCGGGGAAGGGGGCGAGGTCGCCCGGTTGGGCCGGGAGAGCGGAGAGGTCGCCCGGTAGGGCCGGAAGAGTCGAGAGGCCACCCTGCCGGTTCGGGAGGGCGGGGAGGTCTCCGGACCCGGTCGGGATGGTGGGGAGGTCTCCGGACCCGGTCGGGAGGGCGGGGACGTCCCCTGGCTCGGTCGGAAGAGCGTCTCCGGGCCAGGCCGGGACGGCGGGTGAGTCGGCTGGGAGTTGCGGGTCGACGTCCGGGCGGCGCGGTGCCGTCGCGGCGGAGTCGTGCAGCGGCATGTCGGTGGTCGCCGCCTCGTCCGATGCGGTGGCGACGGCGGTGGTGGCGGGGGCTTCGCGGTTGGTGGCGGCTGCGGTGGCTTGCGCCTGGCCGTTGGTGGTGGCTGCGGTGGCCTGGGCCTGGCCGTTGGTGGTGGCGGCTGCGGTGGCCTGGGCCTGGCGGTTGGCGGCTGCGGCCTGGGTCTGCCGGTTGGTAGCAGCGGCAGCGGCGGTGCCGCCGGCCACGCCGGCCAGCAGGGCGGCGCCGAGGGTGGCAGTCAGCAGCGCGGTCCGGTTGCGTTCCCCGGCGATGCCGTTGTGCTGGCGGATCGCCCGAGCGAGGAACGTCAGCGGTACGCGGGGTCGCGAATCACGGCGGTGACGACCGGCGGAACGGGCTTCGGCTCGATGCGACACGCGGCGTGACCCTCCCAAGGCTCTACGGAAACCAACCGACATTTGCCTGTCGGCCGCGGCCGCGTCGCGCCTGAGCGGGGCACGCCCGATCTGCCCGAGACCAACCGACTTGCAACCAACTCACAGCACGGGGGCCGCCGGGGAAGGAGCCCGGACGGGTCGGCGGGACAGGAGCGGGATCCGGATGGGTGGACCTGGGCACGATGAGATGGCGCCCGGCATTCGCCGGATGACAGCAGGAGAGGAAGACGGACACGCCTCAGGCGCAGCAGGTGGCACGAGAGGGGCCGGCGTCCGGCGGAGGGCGGCCGCGTGGGAAGAGGCGACGCCAGCGGAGTTGGCCGGGAG